>Ga0207686_10000026_pt1 | contig 169189 bp, 137 predicted proteins | sample KBSM24metaG_FD_184396 | JGI IMG/M metagenome (GOLD analysis project Ga0207686, IMG submission 184396) | Miscanthus rhizosphere microbial communities from Kellogg Biological Station, Michigan, USA - KBS M2-4 metaG (SPAdes) (version 2) | ecosystem: Host-associated > Plants > Roots > Rhizosphere... | reverse complement strand
ATCCGCGTGATCGCCGCTACAAATCAGCTTTTGGATGTGGCTATCGCCAAAGGAACGTTTCGCCAGGATCTTTTCTTTCGGCTGAATGTGGTTGAATTGAGGATGCCGTCTTTGCGCGAGCGTTCCGAAGATATCCCGATGCTGGCAAACTATTTCGCGGCCAAGTACAGCGAGAAATGCAATCGCAAAGTGTTGGGCATTTCGCCCGACACGCAGAAGCTTCTGCAAGCCTACGAATGGCCCGGCAACGTGCGCGAACTCGAAAATGCAATAGAGCGCGCCATTGTCATGGGTACGACCCAGGACATCCTGCCGGAGGATCTGCCGGAAGCAATTTTGGAAGCGAAGGCGCTGGAAATGTCCGCATCCGGCACCGGTTATCACGAAAGCATAACCGAGCAGAAGAAGCAGCTCATCATCGATGCGATGAAGAAATCAGAGGGCAGCTTTACGGCGGCGGCAAAGCTGTTGGGCCTCCATCCAAACTACCTCCACCGTCTGGTGCGAAATCTGAGTTTGAAGGAGCATTTAAAGTAATCGGACGCGCCCCGCCCAAGAATATGTTCAAAAACTCGAGTTCCTCTCGCCCCGGCATGTCTCATCTCCAACACCTGCTGAAAGCCTGAAAGGCCGGCTCGCGCTATAAACTCTCTGGTCACTTAACCTCAAAGACGACAGTATTAGACGTCGCGGGCTTTTCCTTTCCCCAGAAACGGTACCAAAAAGTCAGTTCATACTGGCCCGGCGCAAGCGGCAAGTCGTACCAGTCGTCGAGCGGCAAAAACCCAACTCTCTTTGAGGTTGCGGGCTCCAGTCTGTACGAAACTCGACTGCCGTGAAATGGATGAATTTCATTATCCGCCTTGTCGAGCTTTTCGTTTACTCCCTTTCGGTACGGCAGCCGATGGCCGTCCTTAACTAATCGAGGCCGCCACTGGAACAGATGATTGCCAACGCTGATATCGACACTTGTTGGCTCGGCCATTTGATTTCGTAACACCATTTCGATGAGCACGGCCGCGCCTTGTTTGTAATCGGCCGCCGGTTCGTAGCTGCCGGCGACGGGACTCCAGGCAACTGGCGTTATCGACAATTCGATCGCTCGTGAGGGGATCTCCTTACCGGCGGACCCATTGTCATTTTGTTTCGGCGGAGTGCGTGGCGACTGCTGCCCCCGCGCGCCGACAACCCACAAAGCAATGGGCGTGACCAGGGCTATGACGATGATGATTCCACGGCACCTCTTCTTTTCTTCTTTTCCGCGTGCTTCGCTCATCACTACTCCTCCTGCCTGATATTCTAACTCAATCGCATAACCAGGGTTTTCGAAGGCATGGATCGGGGTCTGGCGTCGGCGTAGGTGTGGGATTCGATGTGCTGCAACTTGTCCAGCCGACAGAACCCTGGGGTTCAGTATGCATCGAATTGCTTGCTATGGCCTGCAAAGGCATGCTCGGGGGGTAAGTAGTGTAAGACGACCATACGCCCCGAGACGAGAAGAAAACTTCGCTGCTCCAACTCCAATTGATTACTGCCATTGGCCGGCTGGCTCGGGGTTGCGACGGTGATCCTCCACCCCAGTACACGACATAGCGCGCAAAGTAATCGTTGCTGCGGAAATAATCAAAGTCTCCGATCCCGTAACCGGGGCTGTCGGCCGTGTAGCTTGGATCCGGTCGAGCCAAACTACCCAGGCTGGTCGTGCCGTCATTCGCAAAGACAGAAAACGCCTGATTCAAATTATAAGGATCAAACCCATCCCGGAACCATCCGGTGTCAATCAACGCCTCCGTCGAGCGTGTGGTGCTGCATAAATAACCCGAGTTTGGATCATGCGCAATCGCAAAAGGACTGACCCATTGAACAAATTTGATTCCGGCATCGGTAGGCAGTGAAATGAAGCTGGCGGGGCCCTGAGCAGTCGCCGCGAAAGATGCTCCTGGATCGTCGAATCCGCAGCCGTCGCTTACTGCGATACCCCCAAAAGTATTCGGCCCCGAAACGCAGTCGTCTCTCACTCGAGGCGCTTGCTGATAACCTGAGAGAGTCACTTGGGACGGCACAACTTCATTGACGTTGACTGATGCCGAGATCTGGCAGTCACCGCTGCTGGGCTTAAATATGACCGTCACACTATGCGTGCCCTCGTCCGTCCAATAAATGTTTCTAAGATAAGGCACCCCTTCTTGATGAGCGTTTCCACCCGCTCTCCAGTCGTACGTTCCCTCCGTGGGCGGTGTAACCACGGCTTGCAACTGCACCAGCGCGCCCAAGTAGCCGTTCTGCGTCGTCCCTTCGACAAACGCCCCGGGATTTGAGCCAAAACCGGCGTTCAGGCGAAGGGTCAGATTTCCGCACTGGGGAAGGGACGGCGGCGGCGTGATCAGCGAATCAAACGTAGTGCCAATGTAAATGTATTCAATCTCCAGATTTGCCGGAGGTCCATATCCATAAAAGTACGACGACGGACTGTAATAGCCCGGGTTCCCATAAAAGAACCCCCATGGATCCCACCAGAAATCTTGATAACAACTATAGCAGTAATAATTGCAATAGGGATCGAGGAAAAAGTCATAGCAGTAGTAGCAATAAGGATCGCACTCATGTATGTCGACCGTCGTGTAGAACCTCGCCACGACATAGTGATCGCTGTACACGGTATATTGCGTGAAGGGCACGGCCGGGGCGATCGTGAAGACTTCGGCAACGAAGTAGTTTTCATCGTAGCCAGAGTCCCAAAGATGACCGGATTGATCGTATAGGTATCCCTCTACATAAGCCGTATAGTGGTAGGCCCCGATGTAGGGAACGACCGTCGTGGAAAAGGCGTAGACCGTATTCGTAGTATCGTCGTAACTTACCTGAGAGTATCCGAAGGCTGCCTCGGCTTTCACTTTGACCGGCAGCAGGCAGTACAGCATGAGAAGAAGCCCCATGCAGAAGATTGATTTCTTCATCGGCTTATCTCCCTTGAGGTGACGGACGCACATCTAGATGCGGTTGGTGTCGGGGGCCCATCCGAGATTCGGGTCGCTGACGAATCACTGGATCTGATGTCATGCGTCCCGCAACATTGTTCCGCACAAACTGGTCGAATCGCTGGAATTCTTGGGGGCCAAATACCACTCGCAAACGATCGCGCGCCCGCAAAATGATTTCATTCCGTTCGTTCCAGAGATCTTGCAGTTCAGGGGGGGCTACGGGTGGGCTTGTACCTTTCGGAAGTTTACCGTTGCCATTGTTGTGAAGAGCTGCATCGATGATTGCTTTGGCCTTTGTGTCCTGGGCCGCAACTGCTTCATCACAACTTGAGGCTATTTCGTCAAACTGTTTGGCTTGGTGGTCATTCAACTTTGCTTCACGCTGATAGAATCCGCGAAGAAACTTTCCATCGTTGCCAAGTTTTTCGAGTTCGCCGGCTTTCTTTTTCATCGCCACTTGATGGCGAAACAACTGATAATAGACGTCTTCATCCGCCACCTGCTGTGGCCGTCCTTTTTGCTTTCGGCCCTGGGACGAGTTGAACTTAAACGCCAGGCCTGTAGCCACTCCCGCAATCACCAGCAGAGCAAGTACCAGTCGCTTCCTACTCATGACGACACCTCCGAGATGGACCAAAACTCTTTTCTTGCTTGGTCGCTGAACTTAGCCAGAAGCCTCGCAAAGTTCAACAGTTCTGTTTTGCTCAAAGTGGCTATCTCTTGCCCTAACTGGCTGCGAGCAGGTTGGAGAATTACGAAGGCTTTACAACTTTCTAATTCTGGAGGGCGGAATACCAAACGTCCGTTTAAATTCACGGGTGAAATAGCTGTCACTAGTGAGACCAATTGCCACCCGCACTTCCTTCACAGACATAGAACTGGATTTTAGGAGTTCGTCGGCCATTTCCATGCGGACTGTGTGCAGATATGTCCTCGGCGTTACGCCAATCTCAGATTTGAACTTGTGCCTAAGACGGGAAGAAGACAGACCCGCAATACTCGCCATAGAGTCCAGTGAATGTCTCTGATGCGGCTCAAGTTTGATGATCGCAACGAGGCGTTGGATTCTGATATCCATTGGTGAATCTCCTGACTGATGAAGGACAGAGCACTGCTTTAAGCACAGCCGCTCGGCTGAGAGATCAGAAGGACCGCGATATTTTTCGCGCCACATTACCGCAAGAAGCTCTTGAATTCAACCAATCTTTCGTGGGTGCTTAGCAATCTAAATGCCAACAGGCATTTCTCGAGCAGCGAAACAAATATTCCGGCTTGCGTTAGGGAATTTCGCTCATAGGCTGGGTAGAATCCCACCTAGCGCAGCGAGGGGGAATAGTTTACAATCAGCCCGGTTACGGAGAAGGGGTGAAGCTGAATTCTGACGCTCCCATTCGTAAGCCCGCGACGACGGGTTGGCTAAATTGAGAGAGTGGCCTCATTCGTCGTTTATTTTCAGAGTCCCGGCGCAGTTTTTCAGGAGCTTCATTCTCAGTATTTCACGCCCGCAGTAAAAATCATGGAAGAATATTCAGACCGAACCCCAAGCGATATCGCTCGTTATCCGATGGTACCGATTCGCGATGTCGTGATCTTTCCATTCACCAAAGTTGCTTTCAAAATTGGCCGGCCCGGTTCAGTGCGTGCCTTGGAAAAGGCGCTGGCTGCGGACCGCACAATTTTCCTTTCGACGCAGCATGACGCGACGGTAGACGAGCCGACCCCTGAGCAAATCTATCGAGTGGGCACAATCGCCCGCATACTGCAATCGCAACGGCAGGACAACGGCCAAATCAAGGTGGTAGTGGAAGGACGCGAGCGGGCCACGACGATTAGGGTTGAGAATGACGCCGGCGCTTTCACGGCCACCGTGCGACGCGCCCCGGCAGTAAACGAGGAAGGCGTTCGCACTGATGCGCTGGTGCAAAAGATCGCCCAGTTGATCGAACAGCACTTGCGGCTGGCGCCGGATGTGCAGCCGGACGCGCTCCAGACCGCGATGCGAAACGCCGATCCTTCGCATATGGCCGACGCTCTGGCCTCGCAGCTGCGGATTTCAGTGGAAGACAAGCAGGGCCTTCTGGAGTTGTTTTCCGCCCAGGCCCGGCTCGCGCGCTTAACGGAAATTCTCGAAATTGAACTCGAGAAACGGCAGCTTGACCGCACGATTCAAACGCGTGTTAAGCGCCAGATGGAAAAAGCCCAGAAAGAGTACTACCTCAACGAACAGATCAAAGCGATTCATAAAGAGTTGGGCCGGAAGGATGAGCGCGCCGAGCTCGATGAGCTGAAAAAGAAGATCGAAGAGGCCGGCATGACTGAGGAAGCGAAGGAAAAAGCTCTTCAGGAACTGCACCGGCTGGAAGCGATGCCGCCGATGTCGGCGGAAGGAACAGTTTCCCGCACCTACATCGACTGGCTCGTCAGTGTACCGTGGAAGCAGAAGTCCAAAGAGATCAGAGACCTCACGAAGGCCGAGGAAGTTCTCAACGAAGACCACTATGGTCTCGAGAAGATCAAGGATCGCATTCTTGAATACCTGGCTGTACGACAGTTGGTAAAGAACCCGAAAGGATCGATCCTTTGTTTCGTCGGACCTCCGGGAGTGGGCAAGACAAGTCTGGGCAAATCGATCGCGCGGGCAACCGGCAGGAAATTTGTGCGCTTGTCGCTGGGCGGCGTGCGTGACGAAGCCGAGATTCGCGGCCATCGCCGCACTTACATCGGAGCGCTGCCTGGTCAAATCATCCAGATGATGAAAAAAGCCGGCACCGTTAATCCCGTGGTGCTGCTTGATGAAGTCGACAAACTCGGCACGGATTTCCGCGGCGACCCGAGCGCAGCTCTGCTGGAAGTGCTCGACCCGGAACAGAATCACATGTTCCAGGATCATTACCTGGACGTCGAATACGACCTGTCCAAAGTCTTCTTTATAGCCACCGCGAACGTGATGCACACGATTCCGCCGGCCTTGCAGGATCGGCTCGAGGTGCTGCGACTTTCCGGATATACCGAACGCGAAAAACTGGAAATTGCGAAGCGGCATCTGGTCCTGAAGCAGGCGGAATCAAATGGTCTTCGCACCGAGCAGTTTGAATTCACGGACGAAGGCATCCTGGAAATTATCAGGCACTACACGCGTGAAGCCGGAGTCAGAAATTTGGAACGCGAAATCGGCTCATGCTGCCGTAAAGTCGCGCGTAAGTTTGTCGGCGAAAGCGTCGCCGCCGATTTCAAAGATGAAATCGGATCCGAGCGGGTTCAGCAGATGCTCGGCCCAATCAAGTTCCGCCAGCAGGGGGTCGCTGCCGAAAGTGAAATCGGCCTGGCCACCGGCCTGGCCTGGACCGAAGTTGGCGGCGAGGTGCTGCAAATCGAGGCGACCCTGGTGAAAGGTCGCGGCGCCGTACTGCTCACCGGAAAACTTGGTGAGGTTATGCAGGAATCAGGACAGGCAGCTCTGACCTGCATCAAGTCGCGCGCCGAACGACTCGGCATGAGTCTGGATTTCATTCGCAAACGTGACTTGCACATTCACATTCCCGAGGGCGCGATTCCCAAAGACGGACCGTCTGCCGGCATCACGCTGGCCGCGGCGATGGCTTCGGCCTTGATGCGCGTCCCGGTGCGGAAGAATGTGGCCATGACCGGTGAGATAACGCTGCGCGGGCGCGTGCTGCCAATCGGCGGCGTGAAAGAAAAACTGCTCGCGGCGCACCGCTTCGGCATTGACACGATTATCATGCCGAAAGACAACGAAAAAGATTTGCCTGAAGTGCCGGAAGAAGTCCGCAACGCCATGGAAATCAATCTGGTGGAAACGATTGATGAGGTGATTGCGTTCGCACTCGAAGAGCCGACTGCTCAAGCCCAGATCGCCGACGCGCCGGAGGCGCCGCCGATTTGGACGACTGAGCCGCCGCCCGGATTGCAGACCCCGGCCGAGCAGTAATGCTCCGATTCAGGTTTTAGGTTTCCAGTTTGCAGTTGAGTCCTGTTCAGGTACACGAAAACTCGTGTGCCTGAACGCCCTATTTTCTAACCAAGGAGCAAAGTACATGGGTAAACACGAAGACGCAGATCTGATTCTGAAACTCTACGACCTGAGACGCGAAACCGTCATGCGCGAGGCGCGCAATTGGTTGTTCACGTTCAACCCTGCCAGCATCCAGGACGTCATGGAAACCATGATGGGCGAACACAGCGGTCACTTTCGCATGGTCATCTCCTACTGGGACATGGCCTGCGCGATGGTCACCAATGGCGCCATTGACGAGGAACTCTTTAATCAAACCAACGGCGAGCATGTGTTTGTTTACATGAAGGTCGAGCCGGTGCTGGCGGACATTCGGGCCATGTTCAATAACCCCGAGTTTCTGAAGAACCTGGAAACCGTGGTCAAGCGCATTCCCGACATTGAAACCAAACTGCCGGAAATGCGGGCGCGGATGGCGAAGTTTGCCGAGATGCGTGCAGCCAAAGCTCAGGCGGCGCAAGCGTAGACGTCCAGTACGCAATCCCAGGCGCAAGAGCGACCCGCATGAAAATCTGGTCGCACTTGCGCCTTTCTTTTGTCTGCTGACGCTACGGCCCGAATCGCTGGCGATATTGGTTTCGCAAAAAAGAGTACGCCGAGGCCGAAACTCTTCTCAGGCCGGCCAAAATCAGCGCAGTTGATCAGCTGCTCTTATGTTCTGAGCAAATGTTTTGTGGGTCCAGGATGAAAATAACGAGCACTGAATTCCTTAAAAGCGCGCTGAAACAGGCGGATTGGCCGCACGACTCAACCCCTGAAGTCGCATTTCTCGGCCGCTCGAATGTGGGGAAATCAAGCTTAATGAACTCCCTGCTGGGGGTGCGTGGCCTGGCGCGCGCCTCGTCCACTCCGGGACGGACCCAGTTGCTGAACTTCTTCTTAATCAATGGCCGGTTCCGTTTTGTGGATCTTCCGGGGTATGGATACGCCAAGGCGCCGAAGGCAATAAAAGCCGAATGGAGCCAGGCGGCCGAGGACTACCTTGCGAAACGTGAGCAGCTTGTGCTATCAATTCACATAGTCGATTCGCGTCACGAACCCTCGAAACAGGATTTGCAACTTCACGAGTGGTTAGTGCATCATCATAAGCCACACTTGATCGTCGCTACGAAATCCGACAAGCTTTCGAACAACGAACTGCGCCAAAACACCGAACGCATCGCACAGGTCTTCCGAACTGATCGGGTATTGAATTATTCAGCAACCAAGAAACGTGGACGCGAAGAACTTTGGGGCGCAATTGAAAAGTCACTGAAGAGTTAGCATGAAAGAAGCTTTTTGTTTAATTTGAGCTTGCGATTTTTCAGCTTTCGTTTAGAATAAAATTTCCGATAAAGCAGAAAAGCCGAAGCAAGGAAACCAGTTAGTCAAACCGGCCTTGGCTGTAACCCGAATCTGACCTGAACCACGCAATCCCCGTCAACCGGCATCCAACTCGAACGACCCTGTGATTTTTGTGGATTCCGACCTCTGACGGAGAGGCTGGCGAGAAATTAGTCATGCGGTGGGAAGCCCCCACACGAGCTTCCCAACACACCGCGCGGAAAAACTTCCTTTTGACAGGCGTAGTTGAAATCAATTGACAAAAAGAACACCAATAAGCACGCGGCGTAGAGCCGTGCACGAAAGAAGCGATATGGCAAACAAAAGACGTACAAGTCCTGCCGGCGATGGCGGCAACGGCGACAACGGCGGCGGCGGCGTAGCCACGGCTGAAGGTCCCCCTGAAGACGGTCCCAGTCGAGACGGAGGCCAGGAAATATTTAATCTGGGCGATTTGAAAGAGATGTCTATCTCGGCGCTCACTTCGGTCGCCAAGAGGATGGACGTGCCCGGCGCGACAGGAATGCGCAAGCAGGAACTCATCTTCAAGGTCCTGGCAGCGCAGACGGAGAAAAGCGGCCTGATCTTTTCCGAAGGCGTACTCGAAACGCTGCCGGACGGCTTCGGCTTTCTCCGGGCGCCGGAATACAACTACCTGCCCGGCCCGGACGACATCTATGTTTCGCCATCGCAGATTCGCAAGTTCGACCTGCGCACCGGAGACACCATCAGCGGTCAGATTCGTCCGCCCAAGGAAGGCGAACGCTATTTCGCGCTGATCAAGGTTGAGGCGATCAACTTTGAATCGCCCGAACAGGCCCGCGAAAAGGTCTTCTTTGACAACCTGACTCCGCTCTATCCGGACGAGATGCTCAAGATGGAGGTCACTCCGGATAACCTCTCAGCGCGGGTGATTGATTTGGTAACGCCGATTGGCAAGGGCCAGCGCGCGCTGGTCGTTTCGCCGCCGCGCACGGGTAAAACCATGCTGCTGCAAACGATTGCCAATTCGATCGCTCAGAACCATCCCGAAGTTACGCTGATTGTCCTGCTGATTGACGAACGTCCCGAGGAAGTCACCGACATGCAGCGATCAGTACAGGGCGAAGTAATTTCGTCAACCTTTGATGAACCGCCAACGCGCCACGTGCAAGTTGCCGACATGGTGATCGAAAAAGCCAAACGCCTGGTAGAGCACAAACGCGACGTCGTCATCCTGCTCGATTCAATTACCCGTCTGGCACGCGCGCACAATGCCGTCGTTCCGCCCAGCGGCAAGATTCTTTCCGGCGGTATCGATTCCAACGCCTTGCAGCGACCGAAGCGTTTCTTTGGCGCCGCGCGCAACATTGAGGAAGGCGGCTCGCTGACCATCATTGCGACCGCACTAATCGATACCGGCTCGCGCATGGACGACGTGATCTTTGAAGAGTTCAAGGGCACGGGCAACTCCGAAATCCATCTCGACCGTCGCCTGAGCGATAAGCGCCTGTTCCCTGCTATCGACCTCCAAAGATCAGGAACACGCAAGGAAGAGCTGCTGATTCCGAAAGACGATCTCAGCCGGGTCTGGGTCATGAGGCGGGTGCTCAATCCGCTCTCGCCGACCGAGCAGATGGAAGTGGTGCTCGAACGGCTCGAGAAGACCAAGAGCAATGCCGAGTTCCTGGCGTCGATGCAGACTTAAGAAAGCGGGGCTTTATACTTAGTTCTTTGTACCTGGACGATTTGCGCAAGGTGACGGATTGTCAGCTAACGATCAAAGTTCAAAGATCGAAGACCAAAGCTCGCTTCCGCGGTTGCGCATCGCCATCCTTTCACCCGAAGCGGTTCCCTTCGCCAAAGTGGGCGGACTCGCCGATGTATCCGGCGCGCTGACCAAAGCACTTCATGCGAATGGTAACGACTCCTTTCTGATCCTGCCGCTCTACGATCAAATTGATCGCCGCCTGATTGGCGAAAAAATAATCGATGATTTGGAAGTCCCGTGGCGTGGCAAACAACCGCGGGTCAGTGTTTGGCAAAGCAATGTTCTTAACGCGCCAACCTACCTGATCGACGCCGCGTATTACTTCTCCCGGGGAAAGCTTTACGGCGACACCGACGACTTTGAACGGTTTGCTTTCTACAGCCGGGCCGCAATTGCTCTTCTGAAGCGTCTGGGGCAAGCCCCTGATGTGCTGCACTGCAATGACTGGCCATGCGGATTTGCTTCGGTGGAAACGCGGGCACGGCGTCGGCATGAAGAGTTTTTCTCAAAAACCCGTATCGTCTTTTCGATTCACAACATCGCGTATCAGGGATTGTTCAATCCTACGGATTTGTGGTGGCTCGACTTCTCGGCTTATGCCGATGATTTCATGCTCGAGGACGCCGCCTCCGCTTTGAAAGCCGGGGTAATTGCGGCGGATGCTATCTCGACGGTAAGTCCGCGCTATGCGCAGGAGATTCAAACTTCGGAACAGGGTTACGGGCTTGAATGGCTGATGAAGGTCCGCAGCGACCGGCTGGCTGGAATCACCAACGGCGTTGATTACGAAATTTGGAATCCCCAAACTGATCCGGATATCGCGGCGAAGTTTTCGGCCGACGATTTGAGCGGCAAAAAGGAATGCAAACTCGATCTCCTGCGGCGATTTGCCTTGCCTGAAGAACCCGAGCGTCCGATCATCGCAATCATTTCCCGACTCGTTTCCCAAAAAGGATACGATTTGATCCAGCAAGCCGCGCGCGGCATTCTGGAGACGGGTGCTTTTTTTATCGCGCTGGGGGCCGGCGCAAAACAATACGAAGATTTCCTGCAAAGCTGGCACGACCAGGCGCCTGGTCGCGTCGGTATTTACAAAGGTTTTGCCGGCGAGCCTTTGGCCCATCAAATCGAGGCAGGTGCGGACCTTTTCCTGATGCCTTCGCTTTACGAACCCTGCGGATTGAATCAAATGTACAGCATGCGCTACGGCACTGTGCCTATCGTTCGCGCGACTGGAGGTCTGGACGATACGGTACAGAATTTCGACGCAAAAACAGGCGCTGGCACGGGTTTTAAGTTCGGACCTTATTTGGCAGGCGCTATGCTTGAAAAAATACGCGAAGGGCTATACTTTTATAATCAGCCGGAAGCTTGGGTAAGGATTCAAAAGAATGGAATGGCGGTAGACAATTCGTGGTCAGCCGCGGCAAAGAAGTATCTGGCCTTTTATGACGAGGTGCTGGCTTTGTAGGGTTACGGATTCAACAGTCATAAAGAGAACTTCAACAAAAGGTAAGAACAAGGAGCTTTTCAATGAGTGAACATGTAAAAGAAACCAGTGACAGTGAATTTGAGAGCGATGTGCTTCAGTCCGACCAGCCGGTGCTGATCGATTTTTGGGCCCCCTGGTGCGCGCCCTGTCGCATGCTGGCGCCGACCGTCGAAGCTGTTGCTGAAAAATACGCCGGTAACGCGCGCGTAATGAAACTGAACGTTGACGACAACCCGTCGGTTTCCCAGCGTTTCGGAATCAAGGGCATTCCGACTTTGATTCTTTTCAAAAACGGCAAAGAAGAAGAGCGCGTAGTGGGTGCAACTTCGGAAGCCGCGATCTCTCGCATGCTGGATAAGCACATTGGCGCTGCCACCGCGGCCTAACTGGCAATTCGTTTTTTCCAAACCGTTGGGCGCGGTTACGTTTCTGTTAACGCAGCCGCGCCTGTTTTGTGTCCAGTTCTGAAATCTAAGATCTCAAATTTCAAATCTGAGATCTGAAATTCGCAATTCCAAATCCATGGTCATCGCCGTCATAGGCGCCCAGTGGGGCGACGAAGGTAAAGGCAAGATTGTCGATCTGCTCGCCGAGCGGTTCGACGTCGTCGTCCGTTATCAGGGCGGACACAACGCCGGCCACTCAGTCCAGATCGGCGACAAATCCTTCGTGCTGCATCTGCTGCCGTCAGGAATCGTGCACGAGGGCAAGACCTGCGTCCTCGGCAACGGCATGGTGATCGATCCCAAGGCCTTCTTTGAAGAAGCTGACCGTCTGATGGCCCAGGGCGTCAGCGTCACGCCCGAACGCGTGAAAGTAAGCTCGCGCGCGCATCTGATTCTCCCTTACCATCGCGCGCTCGACCACACGAGCGAAGAACGGCTCGGAAACGAAAAAGTCGGCACGACTTTGCGCGGCATTGGCCCGGCATACGAGGACAAGGCCGGCCGGCGAGGTTTGCGCGTCGCGGATGCGCTCGTTCCCGAAGTGTTGTGTTCGCGCATCGAACGAAACCTGGAAGATGCCAATCGGATCATCGTCGCGTACGGTGGCGAACCGTTAGACGCCAAAACGATCATCGACGACACCTCGGCGATAATTGAACGACTCGCGCCGTTCGTTACTGACACGACGCACTTTCTTAATGTCGCGGCCGCGCGAGGGCGCACAATCCTGCTCGAAGGTGCGCAGGCCACGCTGCTCGATGTCGATCACGGAACATATCCCTTCGTCACCTCTTCGAGCACGGTCATCGGCGGCGCTCTGATCGGAACGGGCCTGGCGCCGAAGCATCTCACCGGCGTGCTGGGAATCGTCCGCACTTATACCACCCGCGTAGGCGAAGGACCGTTTCCGACCGAGATGTTGGAGAGCGAAGCCGAGCTGGGCCAGTTGATTCGCGAACGCGGCCGTGAGTACGGCGCCTCCACCGGCCGCCCGCGGCGTTGCGGTTGGTTCGATGCCTTTGCGACTCGCTACGCGGCAGAGATTAACGGATTCAGTTCCGTGGCTCTGACGAAACTCGACGTGCTCGACGCCCTCGATGAGATCAAGGTTTGTGTCGGCTATAACCTTAACGGCAAGAAGTGCGAATCCCTGCCCTCTGTTTCACAGGACCTGCGGCGGGTAGAGCCTGTTTACGAGACTTTGCCCGGCTGGAAGTCCTCCACGCTGGGGATGACGGACCTCAGTGAGTTGCCGCGGTACGCGCGTGAGTACGTCAACTTTCTTTCGAATCAAATTGGCGTTGAGATCGGTTTGGTTTCCACCGGCCCCGAACGCTCGCAAACGATCATCGTGCGCGAATCGGCTCTGGCGAATTGGTTCAGGTGATAACGTTTGGTCCAAAGTCCAACGTCCAACGTCTGAATTAACCTAAGATCTTATGAAACCTCGGACTTTGGACGTTGGACATTGGACTTTGGACGGTTGAGATCTTAGACTGCCTTCAAATCAAAAGTGGGCCGATAGCTCAGTCGGTAGAGCAACTGGCTTTTAACCAGTGGGTCGCAGGTTCGAGTCCTGCTCGGCTCACCACTTTTTCATAATCAATTACTTGGAAGGTTTTGAGTTGGGTGCGGTGAACAAGACGTGCCCCTCTTTGTGCCCCTCAGTCGTGGGTGGAGCCCAGCGGCTTGCCGCCTGATGTGCGGAAAGGCTTTGCCTTTCCGGATCGTCACCTCTTCACATTTTGGAGGCTACGCCTCCAGGAGTTCGAGGCATAGCCTCGGAAAAACAAGTCGCCTGATCGGAAAGCCAGAGCCTTTCCGCACATCAAGCGACAGAGCCGCAATTAAGCCGCGTCGAAACCATCGTAATTGCAAAACTCACCGACCGGACGACGCCGCGTAATACCACCTGCGGCCGACAACGGTATAGTCGGAATGATCGCGGACGGTCACTTCAATCTTCCTTCGTTTGCCGTCGTGTTCTTTGTTGGTTGGATAATAACCGACGAGGTAACGCCTATTGATATCCGAAAAGATTCTGGAGTAGATCTGGTCAGCCTGGCTCGGCTCCTCAAGAAACATGGCCCAACCACCAGTTGAAGTCGAGACGGCTGCCAGAGCAGCCTGAGTCTTCAATTGATTTTCCGCCGCTGGCTTAAGCTGCTCGTCCGTTAACAAGCCTTCAATTTGTTCGCGAATCGCCCCGCTCGTCGGCCCCGACCCGGTCAGACTTTCTCGCAAGTAAACTCGTACCAGCGCGATCTGTTCATCAATGGAGCGGCCGAGTAATTGGTGGCCCGGAACGACCGTGTAGATGGTCGCCCTCGCTTTTTCCGCCGCGCGAGAGATATCTTCAAGGCTGAAATCTACCCGCAGCTCCTCGAATCGTTTGCGCCAACGCTCAGCAGCTTTCTTATCGTTCCCAAACGAGGAAAAATCTGACGTCAACGGCGAATTCTTAAGAAAGCCAAGTTGGTCGCCATCGGTTTGGAAAATTACAATCGGTCGCTGATCGTCGTTAGTAAATGCCTCGTTCAGCGTCGCCAGCAACGCACTGTACTGCTTGCTCTTGCCGACGTGACGAGAGCTGTAGTTTGGCGCGACGCCCCCCAACAATGAATCGAGTTTGCTTTTGAGTTTCTGCTTGTCACCGGTGAAGTCCTGAATCACTTCCACGTCGTCGGTAACGATGGCCATGCTGTCCGATGACGGCAATTTATCCACTAAAGCCTTTGCCGCGGCGATGCTGTTCTGGATGAACGGAGACTGGCTGCTGCTGTAGTCGATGATCAGTACGATCGAACGCGTAACCTTGCTGTCATCGCCACGCGAAAGCATTCCCACCTGTTGGGGCTGGCCATCTTCAGTAATGACGAAATCCTTATCGGTCAAACCCTCAACGGGATTGCCTTTCGCGTCGAGCACTAACACGTCGCTGCTGACCAGCGACGTTTCCACCTTCACTACCTCAATGTCTTCAGCTTCAGACTTCGCGTTAGGCTTTGGCTTGTTCTCAACCGTGTCTTTCTTCTTCTGATCTGGTTTGGTTTTCCTGAGGCTCGATCCGAAATCCTTGAGTTTTGGTCTTTCTTTTTCCTGGGAGAACGTTGTGGCGCAGACGGCAAGGACGAGTGCGAGCGTCGTAACGTGCGAGAAGAAAAAAGGAAATCGATTGCCCATAAACCCTGCTGGATGACCTCACTGATCCGGCGACGGCGAGTAGTACCATTTCCGGCCAATGACCGTATAGTCCGTCGCGCGGGAAAGATCGTCAAGGCTAAACCGCGTTTCCTTTAATGAAGCCTTCGTTTTTAATCGAGAATCGCAGATTCGCAAGCTGACCCAAAGTAGTCCGAGTGGGATTCGGACGCAAAGATACCCGGTCGCTATCGCTCCCGGTACAGACATCATTGCTGCTCCGCGCCCGCATGCGCTGGAGTCAGTACCGGCAGCGATAGCGACCGTATTTCGGGGCGGCTAACTCTTGGGCTTCGGTGTCGCAGGCGTATACCACTTTATTACGTGATATGTCGCCGGCGTCTGCCCAACGTTGCGCAAACCATGGAAGTCGTTCGACGCCTGAAAAATCATCGAGCCCGGGCCCGCGCGTCTGGTGACGCCGTTTTGCATTGCTTCGATAGTTCCCTCTTTGACGATGATCAGTTCTTCCTCGGGGTGCCGGTGCGGATCGTGCGGGGCCTCGCCCGGATTAATGGTGGTTACGTGACACTCAAACCGGTCCAGCGTTGCGGTTGGCGCATCGAAGAACTCGCGCCGGGCTCCCGTTTTTGTCGCTTTGGCTTCAATTGCGTTCCAGTCAAAGACTGACGAAGGCATTACTGGTTTCCTGGACTGAGCCAGAGTAATGCCGACAAACGTCAGGCACGCGCCCAAAGTCCCAACCAGCAAGTCTCTTTTCGTTATCATTTAATATCTCCCTTCCAGAGGTAGCTTTGTTTGCCTCAAGAGTCGGCGCAGCCGACGAATAATAATAGCCCACCGATTCATAGCGTGTGTCAGAACCGCGAGCGGTAGCGACCGGATCAGGAAGTCGACTCGAATCAAAAACGAAACCTCGCGGAAAAAGGATTGCAGCGAACCTGGCCGACATGAAATTCGCGGCTCTTCCTGATCCGGTCGCTACCGCTCGCGGTTCTGACACACCCTCACGCCACGCGGCGGCGGGCAGCACCCTTTATTTCTTTCAACTGCGCCCCGGCCGCTGAATGCCTATAGTGCTCATCCAAAGGATAACAACCTGACGCCAAACCGTTGCGCGGCGCTGTGGTGCAATCGCTGAATGTTCGACAGATACGTTTATGTTGCAGCGCGCGACCGCTGATGACGTCCAAAGGCAACTGGGGATAGGACAGAACCATTCGGCCCAGCCCAACTGAATCCACCCACCCGGCACGCACCGCCGCCTGCGCCACCCCCGGCAGAAACTCCTGCAAATAGCTATACCCCGTTCCGACCAGAATAAGATCCGGAAAACTTTGTTTCAGAAAACGCGTTACTTCCAGCTGCCGCGCCACGCCGACCAGAGGATCCTCTGGAGGCTGATAGCCGTCCGATGGAGGATAGATTGCGGGTCTCTGAACGTGCGGGTTGTAGTAGGGACTGCCGCCCGAGATGTTTACCAGCTTGATGCCCAGTTCCCGAAGGAGCGAAAGAAAGCGAACTGGCTCCTCAAGGTCATATTCTTCAGGGTGCTCTTTGTCGACGCCGAACCCCCAAGCGTAAGGCAAGGCTTTCTGATAAGGCTCGGGAACTCCGACACCAGTCTTCGCACTGGGATCGGAGACAAAAGGCACGCCATCGAACGCTGAAACGCGCACTCCGATTTGTAAGGCCGGTGCGGCGCTGCGAATCCCGGCAGTCACTTCCCGCAGGAACCTGGTTCGATTTTCAAAGCTTCCGCCGTAGTCACCTGCGCGAGTATGCGCACTCAGAAACTCATGGCCCAGATAGCCATGACAGTGCTTGACGTCGACGAAGTTAAAGCCGAGCTCCGCGGCTATGAGCGCGGCGCTTTGAAAATCGGCAATGATGCGGCGGATCTCGTCATCCGTTAGCACTGGATAGTTCTCATTAACCGAAACGCGTCGATCGAGAAAAGGGTGATGGTAAAGGATTCGTGGTTCGGGTCTCGTCTTCTCATTCGGTCGGCTGAAGCGGCCGGAATGGGTGAGTTGCAAGCCAACCAGGAGACCGTCCGTTGAGCCGCAAGCTTCATGGTGTGCGGCGACCAGCGTCTCGCGAAGCAAGCCCAGCTCACTTTTTGTGTGCTCGTTGATGAGCAATTGATTCGGGTTCGCGCGCCCTTCGTGACTTACAGCCACGGCTTCGCCTCCCCAGATCAGCTTTGCGCCGCTGGCGCCGAAGTGTTTCCAGCGTCTGACGGTGGCGTCCGTCGGTCTGCCATCAACCGTGCCATCCCAGCCTTCCATCGGATGAATGCAAAAGCGATTGCCGATCTCCTTGCCATCAAACGCGATTGGTTGAGCGAGCGGACTCTCGCTCCCGGATTCGAGTTCGCTGTCGCAGGGAATTGATAGTCCCAGGCTTTCGACGTGACTCTTAAAGTCCGCGACGCTTCGTATGCCGCCAATTGGTGTGTAGGTCCGTGTTTTCATCCGCAGATTACGCAGATTACGCAGAAAGCAGTTAGGAGTCTTTTTCTTCCTCTCTGCGTAATCTGCGAAATCTGTGGATTATTCGTTGCAGGGCTTCGACGAAAAAGAACTCTCCCCACATTACCGACTCATCAACGCCCAGTTGCTTATGAATGTGATAGACACCGCCGCGCAGCGTGCCCTCCCAACCATCGACCCCTTCGCCCAGATAGTTTGCGGCCAGCGAATCGATGGTTCTCAGAGCGCATTCAAGATAAGCATTTTGTTGCGGCGCCTCCAGAGTAAGCTCCGCCAGATTCAACAAGCCAACGGCGGCAATGGCTGAGGCACTGGTATCGACCTGCGCGCGGCTTAATGGACCAGCTTCGGGGGCGTCGAAATCCCAGGGCGCCATCCCGCTTTCGGGTATATGGGCCAGCCAGTATTGCGCATTCAGTTGTGCGGTCTGCAAATAGATCGGTTCTTTGGTTAGATGGTAGCAAGTGCCAAAGCCGTAAAGAGACCAGGCCAGTCCGCGGGACCAAGACGAATCGCCTCGGAAGCCCTGCTGCGTCGTCTGCCGCAGAAACTCGCCCGTCTCCAGATCAAAGATGCCTTCGTGTGAGGTGCTGCCGTCGCCGCGTACCAACGTGCGCCGCGTGGTGAGGCAATGTCGATGCGCCAGGGCCAGCAAAGCCGGATCATTTGTTTCCAGCGCCGCATAAAAGATGACGCTGACGTTCATCATGATGTCGATGAAGTTGGAATCCGCGCCGTGAAACGAGCGCAGGCAGCCGGCCTGTTCGTGGAAACGAAGCGCCAGGGTTCGGCCGGCGTGGATCACCACTTCCTTGAGCGCCGGGTTGGGGACGCCATCGCGGACCGTAGCCTCGTACCAGCGCCGGTATGTCCCATGAAAAAAGATAAAGCCCAGGTCGTGGACTTCGCGGTCGTCCTTGCGCGATTCAAGTCTTCGCGAATAGCTCTCCGCCAATTCGCGCCATTGAGGGTCTTCCGTTTCTTCGTAAAAGATCCACATCATTCCCGGCAGGAAGCCATCACACCATCGGGTCCAGGCCGGCTTCGAGTGCCGCCACTTTCCCTGATCCGTATACAGCGGATAGAACCCGGGATGGCGTTCGACCAACGCGCCCACCTGCTGCTGCGCGAAAGCAAATGCATGCTCGATTCGAGATAAAGACGATGAGTTCATATCGGTGACGCAGCGAGCTGCGAAGCAGCGGTCAGAGTTAAGCCCAAGGCGAGGCTTTGCGAGCCTTGGGTCAACCACCTGGATCAATCGAGCCCCGAAGGGGCGACGGCGATGACCGCTAATACGCGAACCCTGTTCACGAACTCTCTGTCGCCGCTTCGCGGCTCGCCTATTCCACCGAACCTTAACCCAAGGCTCGCAAAGCCTCACCTTGGGCTTAACTCTGACCGCTGCTTCGCAGCTCTTCGCTGCACGTGCCTTACAAACGTCGGAGATGAAATCCACCGTCGACGTTAATAACTTCGCCCGTCGAAAAAGGAAAGGCGCCCGACGCGATCGCGGCAGCGGCCCGGCCGACATCTTCCGGTGTGCCCCAACGTCTGATGGGTGTCAGGTCCGCGTTGATCAATTGATCGTATTTTTCTTTGACGTCTGCGGTCATGTCGGTTGAGATCACGCCCGGACGGATCTCATAAACATTGATCCCTTCGTTCGCCAATCGCGCGGCATAGAGTTTTGTCATCATCGAAAGCCCGGCCTTTGAAACACAGTAGTCGCCCCGCCCGGGCGAAGCTGCGTATGCTGAGACCGAAGAGATGTTGATAATCGCGGGCTGATAACCGGCGAGACCGGCGGCACGCTGCTCGATCATCCAGTTCGCCACCGCCTGGGTTAGAAAGTACGGTCCCTTCAGGTTCACCTCAATCAAACGATCAAAGCTTTCGACAGTAGCTTGGAGCAGATCGGCTCGCTCTTCGGGAGCGATGCCGGCGTTGTTAACCAGGAGATCGAGACGGCCAAATTTCTCACGCGTTTTTTGTAGCAGATCCTCGCGGTCACTTGCCACAGCAATATCCGAACGGCAGATCGCGACTCGTGCAGCTTCGTTGGCCGCTCGGACCGCCGCGCCCGCTTCATCAGCCGCCTGGGAATTTGTGGCATAACTGATCATCACGTCAAAGTCGACGCGCGCCAGTTCGATGGCGATGGCTCGTCCAATTCCGCGCGACGCGCCAGTGACCAACGCCACTCTGCGATTACTCGGTTCTGGAGAATTGGCTTTTACCATTCAACCTTCTCTAGCCTGCGGCGCAGGCGACAGAGGCAGAAACCCGACCGTGAGGGAGGGTGCAGCTGGGCCGCGAGAATCACGGCATCGCACCCTCCCTCACGGTCGGGTTTCCGCCTCTTTCTGTCTTTGGCAGTAAAGCCACCGCCACGGCTCCGACCAGTCCCAAAGCGATCAGGATAGTAAATCCAATCGTGTAACTCCCGGCGCTGTCGCGTGTCCTGGCAACCATCATTGGAGCCAGGGCCTCAGCCACGCCATCCGCGGTTAGCACCACACCCAATAGCCGGCCCAAAACCTTCACCCCGAAAAGCTCCGCCGCCATCAACGGGATGATCATGTAGTCACCACCCAAACCAATTCCAAAAAGAACCGCAAAGAGGTAAAGAAATGGCCGGCTGGATGCCAGGAAGAGCAGCGGGATCGAGCAGCCCACAATCAGGTAGATCAGAAGCATGACATACTTCTTCGGAAAACGGTCGGCAAGCCAGCCCATCAACAAACGGCCGCAGAGACTGGAAATCAGAATCAACGAAAGCACATAAGCCGCGGTCGACTGAGCGTCCTGCGGAGACGCTCCGCGAAACAGGTCTCCAGTCATGAACAATTTGAGGTTCTGAAAGGTACCGCCCACTGCGCCGATCGAGCACATGCTGCCAATGGCCAGCAAGTAGAACTGCCAACTCTTCAGCACTCCCGCGATGGAGCCAGACGAAGAGAGGGAGGGTGCGCTTTGTTCCTTCACCGGACTCTCTTTGATGAAGAAAGCGAGCGGCAGCGCAATCAAGACGACGAGGACGCCCAGAGTCCGCAGCGCCCCATGCCAGCCAAACTGCTGCGTCAGCCAATTGGAAAGCAGTGGCGCAATCGCGCCGCCGACACCGATGCCTAAGTAAGCAAAGCCCATAGCCTTGCCGCGCGCGCTGGTGAACCAGCGAGACACCAGCACCTGATTGGGCAATGGCCCGCCGCAGACATAACCCAGGGCATTGAACAGGTAGAAGAAATAAAAGAGTCCCAGCGTCGAAGTGTAACTGAGCCCAACGAGCGCCGCGCCGGCCATCAGAATTCCGCCCATCATCATCCGCCGCGGCCCGAAACGATCCACCATCCAGCCGGCGACAAAACCAAATAATGGGCCAATCAGAAGTTTGCTGTAAAAGTTTCCCGAGGTGACCTGGGCCCGCGTCCAGCCAAAGTCCTTCACCATGAAGTCGTAAAAAAACGGCAGGCCGTAAAGCGCGAGGCCAACGATTGAAAACAAGGCAAAGAAAGAGGTGGCCGCAACCTGGATCTGGCCGACGGGTAAAGACGGCTCAGGCAAACTCTCGGCGATCGCCGCGTTATCACCAATCGAATCCATCTGGTTCGGATCTCCTTGATGTGGCACGGGCGTCCCGCCCGTGAGTCACGCGCAAGATGCGCGTGCCACATTTGCTTCGTCGATCGAATTCGCTTTGATTCTGCACTCTGTCGCCCACAAGCCTTGCCTCAAAAGTCTGAAAGCGGCACCTCTCATTCACACCGGGCTTCAGCCCGGTGACCCCAGACCCGTGAATGATAAGAAACCGTTTCAACGGTTTCTCGGCTAGCTGGCAAGTTACTTCTTCAGCCTCAACCGCTCAGTGGTCCGTCAAGAAAGTAAACCGTTTCAACGGTTTCACACATCTCTTCGCCGCCGATCACCGGGCTAAAGCCCGGTGTGAATCAGAAGGGAAACTCTTCGAGTTTTGAGGCAACGCCTCGTCTACTAGGCTTTCAAGCGCGTAAAGCCGTCGCCGCTCCAATCTTCACTGCCGACACCATGGTGAACGAAAAACAAGCCATCGGGATCGTATTTCCTCTTGACACCGCGCAGCCTCGAGTAATTTGCTCCCCAATACGCTTCCTGCCAGGAAGCATTGAAGTAGTTGCTCTCAGAAACATAGGAACCGGCATTCGGAGTAATCTTGCGCAGCTCTGCCGCGGCCAGATCAATCTCATGCGCGTTCCGGCGAGCGGCGGTCGTGTCCATCGCGGGGCGTGCGAGGCCGGGATACGATGGCCGCTCACCATCGGCAATGATCACCAGCACGAACGCATCGACCACGGCGGGATTTGTGGCGGTGTCTTTCGTTGCTGCCACGGCTGCGGGAGGCGCTCCAGCGATCCCTTTGTTGAAATGCATCTCTACTTTTTTGTGACGGGTTGCGGCGAACAGCGCGCCAGCGAGACGCTGTTGCTGATCTTTCTGCAAGAGCGTCGCCGGTAGCCAGAGTGATTCGTACCCGTGCAGGAAAGCCCCCACCTGGCCACGGTCACCCGACCACCAGGCATGGGTTGCCGGTGCGCCGGGGCGAGGATCACTGATCATATCGTTGTTGCCTTTGCTCTTTCGGCCAACGACGTCCCACCAAAGCCGGGCGGGCGCGGCGACGGCGCGGAGGTCGGAAGCATTCAGATCCTTTGATTTCATGGCCCAGTCGAAAAAGGGCTGCCAGATGCGTTTGATCTGAGCGTCGTCGAGGCCCTGGCAGACCATCGAAAGCTCGAGGGTGTTGTCGGGCTGAAGTTTGATCTGTTCACCCCAGTGCGGATTGAAAAGGTTGTCGCGATAGAATCCGATGAAGCGAGTGATTAGTTCCCGGAAGGCGGCGTCCGACTGCGCTTTGATCTTTCCTCCGACGAAGCCGAAGAATTCCGGCAGCTCGTGCGTGCGCAGGGTGACCCTGGTGATAACCCCAAAGCTGCCACCGCCGCCTCCTTTGAGAGCCCAGAAAAGATCAGGATTAGTGCAGGCATTGGCGATCTGCACTTTGCCGTCGGCGGTGACCACTTCGGCTTCCAACAGTCCCGCCGCCGCAGTGCCGAAGCCCTTCGAGAAGGAACCGAACCCGCCGCTTTGCACCAGGCCCGCGACGCCCACCGTCGTACAGCCGCCGCCCTGAACGTAGCGTCCTGCTTCAGTGGTCACGGCGTGATAGAGGTCGATCCACATCGCTCCGGCTTCGGCGGAAACCGCAGGAACCGGCGAGTTGCGGCCCTCGCATCCCTTCCCCACGAACGCGTCGTGCAGCGTGACCTTATTCATCGCCCGCGTCCAAACCAACAATGAATCCGGCGCGTTGGAGGTGCCGAGATAGCTGTGGCCGGCGCCTTTGACAACCAGCCGCAAATTGTTTTCGCGCGCGAAGTTGACGGCTGCCGCCACGTCGGACGCGTTGCGGGCGGCAACCGCATAAGCGCTCGGCGCAGGTGTCCACGCGTCCAACCATCCCGAAACTTCCGTCCCCGCCGGCTGGTCGCCTATGTAGATCGGATTGCGAATATTCTTTAGAACGTCAGTGCAAGCTGAATCATTCGGGTTCGTCTGACAAGCCGCGAACAGCGCCTGTGGTTGAACCAGGTTGCCGCCGACCAACTCTTTTAGCTTTGTCCAACTGGCCGGGCTCGGCCATAACGGATCCGAAGGCCGCACCCGTTGATTCACCGAGCGCTGGATTCCAGCCAGAAGTGGTATGGATGGCCGGAAAATGATTTGAAAGACGCCCGCTGCTATGCCTTTGAGTAAACTTCGTCTGCGCATGTCTGATCGATGACCTCGATGGTGTCAAAAATTGAAAGGTCTTTCTAAACCGAGGCTGTGTCGAAGATGGGATATTGCTTCAAAAGACTTGTACAAATCAATCTTTTAGAGCTGGGGTGGGCAACCGGGACGGTTGCGCTCCAGTCTGCGTGCCGCACCGGGTCGGTACTATTTGCGTAAGCAAATGGGGATCAGGAATCTGGTTTAGGTTGAGGAGGATCCCATCGGCTCACGCGGATGGTGCTGACCCTGATTACGCTTCAAGCGTTCTCTTCTCATTCACACCGGGCTTTAGCCCGGTGATCCGCGGCAGAAGAGATGTGTGAAACCGTTTTAGCGGTTTCCCTTCTTCGGGTAAGCCGAGAAACCGTTGAAACGGTTCTTTGATCATTAACGGCTCGGGGGTCACCGGGCTGAAGCCCGGTGTGAATGAGAGGCGCGCTTTCACACTTTTAAGGGCCGGCTTTGCCAATTGGCTGCACTCACCTCAAGCGTTTCGTCTAAGACCTTTACACCAAGCTCTCGCACTTTCCTCGGCTAAACTGAATGCCTTCCTCCGTCACGAAAATGCGTTGAGCCAAAGGCAGCGTGACTTTCGCGTAGTCGAATGGCAGGAAAAGTTGCCAGGGCGCACCAGGAGTTGCTCGAGGGAAGTTATCCTGGGAAGTGGGAAGGATTTTAGGAAGCAGGCCACTACCCACGTCCCGTCTCTTTGTTTTTGCCAATTCATGAGAGAGACCGTGTAGAATGGCGCGCGTCAACGTGAAATTCACCTGTACTTGATCCTGCTGCGGGCAAAGAATGCAGCTGCTAGAGCGCGAACAATTCTTTGATGAATTAGAGGCGATCCTCAGCGATGTCGCCGGAGGCAAAGGCCGCTTTGTGATCGTCACCGGTGAAGCAGGAATCGGGAAAACTTCGCTTGTCGAGCGCTTCGCGGAAGTAAATAAACAGAATGCCCGCGTCCTCTGGGGAGCCTGCGATGCGCTCTTTACGCCACGCCCCCTAGGCCCTCTCTACGACATAGCCCATCAAACCAGAGGTCCTCTGCTCGCCCTGCTGGACGAAGAAGCTGCGCGCAGCTCTATCTTCTCTGCGTTTCTCGATGAGTTACAGAACGCTCACTTGCCAACGATAGCGGTCACCGAAGACATTCATTGGGCCGATGAAGCTACGCTCGACCTGCTGAAGTTCCTGGGGCGTCGAATCAATCGAACCAATTCGATGCTCGTGGCCACTTACCGCGACGACGAGTTAGCCGCGAATCATCCGCTGCGGCTGGTCCTCGGCGATTTGCCGCCGCGTTCAGTCGCGCGCGTGCGCCTGCCTCCGCTCTCCGAAGCCGGCGTCAACACTTTGGCTGAAAGTGAGGGTCGGCTCGTTGAAGACTTGTATACGGTCACGGGCGGCAATCCGTTTTTTGTAACCGAGGCACTGGCCAGCAAAGAGTGGGGTGTGCCCGAGACGGTGCGCGACGCGGTGCTGTCACGCGCGGCGCGACTCTCGCCTGATGCTCGCGCGGTCGTGGAACTGGTGTCGGTGGTACCCGCCAGAACTGAATTGTGGCTGCTCAATGACACTATCAGACCCGAGACGGACGTACTTGAAGAATCAGTCGGCGCCGGGATGCTGCGATATGAGGGCGAGGCGATTTCGTTTCGACACGAACTGGCGCGCCGTGCAGTAGAAGACTCGTTGAGTATGCCTGAAACGCGAGAGCTGCACACGATCATTTTGACAGCCTTGCTCGCTCGCGATGCCGCAAATTCGCGGCAGCCTGAATTCAAAGCCCTGCCCGCTCGCGGACACGACGCGCTCCTGGCGCGGATAGTGCACCACGCCTCACAGGCGGGCGATCTCGCGGCGGTGCTTGAATACGCTCCCATCGCAGCCCGACAGGCGGCCGCGCTCAATGCACATCGGGAAGCGGCAACCCATTACCAGACGGCTTTGCAATACGCCGCTACACTCGCGCCGCAAGAGCGCGCCGGACTACTCGAACGCCGCTCCTATGAATGTTTCCTGACGGATCAAATAGAAGAAGCACTAGGAGCGCGCCGCGAAGCTCTTGAGATCTGGACCCGACTGGGCGACAGCCTACGGCAGGGAGATAGCCTCCGCTGGATGTCCAGGTTCACCTGGAGTCTGGGTCGCAATAAGGAAGCTGAAGGCTACAGCATCGAGGCTGTTAGGATTCTGGAGAGCTTGACTGCGGGTCCGGAACTGGCAATGGCCTACAGTAATCGCGCGCAACTGCACATGCTCGCGGACGAGTCTGCACAGGCTGTATTGTGGGGCTCGCGCGCGATTGAGTTAGCCGAAAAACTGGGCGCCACAGAAATACTGGTCCACGCCCTCAATAACGTTGGAACTGCTGAGTTGCTGGCTCATAACGATGACGGCCGCATAAAGCTCGAAGAAAGTCTGCGGCTCGCGCTGGCCAACAACCTTCACGAGCACGTTTGTCGCGCTTATACCAACCTGGCCACTTCCCTGCTGAGGGCGCGGAATTACGCTATTGCGCTCCGCTGGTTCGAGGACGGTATCGCCCACGGGATAGAACATGAGTTGGATTTCTGCAAACTTTACCTGATCGCGGGACGCGCGCGCGCGTACTTTGAGCAGGGCGACTGGGACCGTGCTGCTGACGATGCAGGTTTTGTGCTGGAGCGTTATCGAGTGCCGGCGATTACCAGGATAGAGGCGCTTGCTGTACTCGGCCATGTGCGAGTCCGTCGGGGAGACCCGGATGCTGCGCGGCTGCTGAACCAGGCTCGCGAGTTGGCAATTGAGACCGGAGAGCCGCAACGCATTGCGCCCGTCGCATCCGCGCGAGCAGAGTCAGCGTGGCTGAAAGGTGACCCGCAACAGGTGATCAGCGAAGCACGTTCTTTTTTGGACGTAGCCAAAGGCCGCGGAGGTCCCTGGTTTCAGGGAGAGTTCGCTTTCTGGATGTGGCGTGCCGGCGTTATCGACGCCGTTGAAAAAATCGCCGCGCCTTACACGCTGCAGATCTCAGGAGACTGGCAGGCTGCCGCAGAAGCATGGAGACAAATTGGCTGTCCTTACGAAGAGGCAATGGCGCTGGCCGACGGCGATGAAGCCGCCAAACTCTCGGCCGTTGAAATTCTGGAAAAACTTGGCGCCGGTCCGGCTCTCGAAAAATTGCGCAAGTCATTGCGCGACACCGGTGTCCGCCGTATTCCCCGCGGGCCCAGACCGAGTACTAAAGAGAATCCGGCCGGGCTCACCAACCGGCAACTCGAGGTCCTGGCCTTCATGGCTGAGGGGTTGAGCAATGCTGAAATCGGCGATCGCCTTTTCATCTCAGCAAAGACTGTCGATCATCATGTCTCTGCCATCCTGGCCAAGCTGGAGGCGCGCACCCGCGCTGAAGCGGTGGCTATAGCTCTTCAATCAAACCTCATAAAAGCAAAATAAGGTAAGGCCCTGATTTCGGTTTTCTCTGTGTAACCTGAAATCTTGGCACCCTACCAAAATAGGGTAGTGGCCTGATCTGTAGGGGCGTCCCTCCGTGGGCGCCCGGCCTTCTCACGTCGTAGGCAATAAAGCGGGCGCCCACGGAGGGACGCCCCTACAAATTAACCACCACCCAAAATAGGTAACCCTTTCAACCAAAATAGGGATCACCTCCGATTTCAAAGTCACTCTGTCCCGGTATATTCCCCGGCGAACTGAAAAGCTCGCAGCCAAGAAGAGGAGGAAATGCCATGCCGCGCTACATAGTTGAACGGAGCTTCCCGGAAGGTCTGAAGATTCCGGTCACTGAAGAAGGCGCAGAGATGTGCCGGAAAGCTGTCCTGAACAATGAAGAGGATAGGGTGACGTGGCTTCACTCCTATGTGAGCAAAGACGGAACGAAAACGTTTTGCGCCTACGATGCGCCCTCGCCGGAAGCGATTCGCCGCACGGCCAAATTGAACAACCTGCCGGTTGATCGCATTACCGAGGTCCGCGTGCTCGACCCTTATTTCTATCGGTAACTCACGAGCAACTTGTTTCTGATGAGCTGAAAGTCGCAGTCGAAGCAGGCCACTTCAGCTCTCGCAGGAAAGGCGCTGTCGCAGTGTGCATCATGAACTTTTGAGCCAATTGCAGCGCAGGTCTCGCGTAGTGGGATGACGGGAAAATTCAAGCGTGCCGAGAAGCATGTTTGCCTGGGAGGTACAGGAGCCCAGCTCACCGGCAAAGTTGAAAGGATGGATTGAAATGAGAAGGACGACGATCAGTCTGCAATTGATACTTGCTCTAGCGATTACGGTGAGCTGTGTTCTATGGGGAACCAGGGCTTCGGCGGACAACGGCAGTCCCATCACTTATCACAATGGTCCGGTCATGGCGGGCACCTCAGACGTCTACGTGATCTGGTACGGCAACTGGAGCGCATCGACCGGTCCCAATTCGCTGGATACGCAGTTAATCCTAATCAACTTCCTGTCGGAGGTTGGCAGCTCAATTAACATGCAAATTAACTTCACGTACGCCGGTGTCAACGGTGCTCCGTCGGGCGCAGTCATCTATGGAGGGAGTGAGGTCAGTGCGTACACGCACGGCACTGAACTCGACGCCGCAGCTATTCAGGGCATTGTCGCTGAGAATATTAGTCCGACGCACTTTCTATACGATCCCAAGGGGATCTACCTCGTGGTTGCGTCGTCAGACGTAGGCTCTAATGCGACGGGCTTCTGCACTCCCAATACACCTCCCCATCATGGATCTTTTCTTCATGGTGGCGGCCAGGAGGTGAAGTACGCTTTCATTGGCAACCCGGCGCGATGTCCCAGCGTCGCGGCGCCACAGTTCTTTGCGCCTGACGGCAGCCAGCTCGCAACACCAAACGGAAATCTCGCGGCCGACGCGATGGCCTCGACGATCCTGCACGCCCTCGACACCACTGTCACCGATCCATTTCACACAGCCTGGTTCGACGAGTTTGGACTGGAGAATGCAGATAAGTGCCAGGGCTCTTTCAGCAAGACCCATACCCTTGGCAATGGAGCCAGGGTGAATTTTTCCTCTAACGGGCACAACTACCTGATTCAGGATAACTGGGTGAATAATTTCGGCGGCTATTGTGGCCAGCAAAACGACGCCCCGCCCAGATGTGATGATCAAACGGTCCAGGTAATTCAGGACACTGCCAAACAAATCACTCTCACTGCCGTAGACGACAACGGCGATGCGGTGAACTTCAGCATCGTTACGCCGCCGCAGCACGGCACGCTAACAGGCAGCGGCGCAAACAGGACTTACACGCCCGCGAACAACTTTCACGGCGCTGATAGTTTTACTTTCAAGGGTAACGACGGCACGCTCGATTCAACCGTTGCGACCGTTTCAATCAACGTCAACACTAACTCGGCGCTCGACGGATTTGATCCAAACGCGAATGGTCTGGTTCGCGTTGCCGTGGTGCAGCCTGACGGGAAGATTCTGATCGGCGGCGACTTCACCACGCTCGCACCGAACGGCCGCCTGCCGGTGACGCGCAACTACATTGCACGGCTTAATACCGACGGCACAGTTGATCCGACTTTCAACCCATCGGCAAACAGTTCTGTACAAGCCATCGCTCTACAGCCCGATGGCAAGATTATCCTGGGCGGAGATTTCAACGCGTTCGCGCCTAACGGCGGAGCGTCAATCATTCGCGGCAACCTCGCGCGTTTCAATGCGGACGGCACACTTGACACGACCTTCGATCCGCGCGCGAACGGTTCGGTACGTGCTATCGCGGTGCAGGCTGATAGCGGAATTGTCATCGGCGGCGAATTCCAGCAATTCAACCCCGGTGGCGCTGCAACTGTGCTCCGCAACCGCATCGCACGGCTGAATCCGAGCGGGACCATCGATACAACTTTCGATCCCAGGGCAAACAATGCGGTCGAAACGTTGGCGGTGCAGTTGGACGGCCGCATCTTGATGGGCGGCAGGTTTACGACGTTGGCGCCAAACGGGGGAGCGACTGTAACGCGCAACTATGTCGCACGATTGAACGTCGACGGCACGCTCGACGCAGCTTTCAATCCCAACCCCGACAGCATTCTCGGCGGCATCGCCGTGCAGCCTGACGGCAAGATTCTGATCGGCGGCGCGTTCAGCGCGCTTACACCCAATGGCGGATCACTCATCGGACGCAATCACCTCGCGCGGCTTAATGCAGACGGCACGCTCGATGTTGCCTTTAACCCCAACGTAAACAGTTTCGTTCGCAACATCATCTTGCAGCCCGACGGCAAAATTCTGATTGGTGGCGGATTCACTTCGCTCGCGCCCAATGGCGGCATTTCAGTGCCGCGGAAATACATCGCCCGTCTGAATCCGGACGGCACGCTCGACCCTGGCGTCGACGCTAATCCCAACGATCAGGTGTGGGCGATCGCCGTGCAGCCCGACGGAAAAATTGTTGTTGGCGGCGTATTCTTTTCGTCGAACAGCTTCAGAGGACAGACGCGCAACCGCATCGCGCGCCTGGAAAAAGACGGCCGGCTCGATCAGTCCCTCAATCTCAACATGGTAGGCGCCTCTGTGGTAGCCACTGCGGTGCAGCCCGACGGCAAGATTCTCATCGGCGGCGTCTTCAATACCGTCCTCGGTGTCGCGCGCAAAAACATTGCGCGGCTCAATACAGACGGCACACTCGATACGACTTTCAATACCGGCACGAACGGTTATGTCGGTGCCATAGCGGTGCAACCGGACGGCAAGATTCTCGTCGGTGGCGACTTCACCACGCTCACGCTCAATGGCGCATCCTTAGTACCCAACGCTTCAATCGGAGAAAACGTCACGCGCAACCACATCGCACGCCTGAAAGCAGACGGCACACTCGATACGACGTTCGATCCCAACGCGGACGATGTCATCAACACGATCGCCGTGCAGCCCGACGGAAAGATCCTGATTGGCGGTTTCTTCACTGCGCTGTCTCCTAATGGCGGAGCATCAGTGGCACGCAATGTCATGGCGCGACTGGAAGCCGATGGCAAGGTTGACTCCACGTTCAATCCCAATCCGAACCTGGACGTTTATGCAATCGCTCTGCAGGCTGACGGAAAGATTCTGGTTGGTGGCTTATTCACCGCGCTCGCGCCGAATGGTGGAGTGTCAGTACCGCGAAACTTCATCGCCCGGCTGAACACCGATGGCACTGTTGAGACAGCTTTCGATCCGAACGCGAATAATATGGTCAACTCCTTCGCCTTGCAGCCTGACGGCAAAATCTTAGTGGGCGGCTTGTTCACCACTCTCGCGCCCTTTGGCGGAGCATCGGTCACACGCAATCACATCGCGCGGCTGAATGTTGACGGCGCCCTTGATAATTCTTTCAATCCTAACGCAGACAATACTGTTACGTCCGTTGCCCTCCAGGCGGACGACAAGATTCTGCTCGGCGGTTCATTCGCAACGCTTTCGCCGAATGGGGGCGCCTCGCAAACGCGTAACGGTTTTGCGCGGCTGAACGTCGACGGCACTGTCGACACTTTTGATCCTCAACCGAACAACCAGGTTTTTGCGATCGCCTTGCAGCCTGACGGGAAGATCTTAGTTGGCGGAGTATTCGACACCATCGGTGGACAGTCGCGAAGTGTGTTCGCGCGGCTAGCCAACGATACGCCGGCGCTCCAGAACCTTGGCGTCACGCAGACCAGCGTGACGTGGACTCGCTCTGCTGCTGAACCGCAACTCTCGGGAGCCAGCTTTGAGCGATCCACTGATGGGGTCAACTACACTTTCCTGGGCAACGGAACGCGAGTCGGCACCAGCAATGACTTCACGCTGGCGGGACAGAATCTGCCAGCCCAACAAAACGTTTACATTCGCGCTCGCGGCTCTTATCGCGCAGGCCAGTACAACGCGTCAGAGTCCATCACTGAATCAGTGCGCAGTGTTTTCTTACCTCAGGCTTTGCATCTGGCGTTTGCGCAGCAGCCAACGAATGCCCCTGAGAATGGCGCCATCACACCTCCGGTCACGGTTCAGATACTCGATGCTGCGAACACTCTGATTAATTCGACGGCTGCAGTTACGATCGGCATTGGCACTAATCCATCGTCCGGCACGCTGACAGGGACGAAAACCGTCTCAGCGGTTGCCGGCACGGCCACCTTCAACAACCTCTCGATCGACAAGCTCGGCACTGGTTACACTCTGAACGCCTCCGGGACAAATTTGACGAGCGCGGTTTCTAATTCATTCAACATCACGGTAAACGCGCCATCAAACATCTCTGCCACCGCGGGGTCTGGGCAAAGCGCCATCATCAATTCAACCTTTGCCACTGCCCTCCAGGCGAAGGTCACCGACATCAATAACAATCCGGTGAGCGGAGTTGTCGTCAGCTTTAACGCGCCCGCTAACGGCTCCAGCGGCACGTTTGCCAACAACACGACAACCACTAATGCAACGACGGATGCGAATGGTCTGGCCACCGCGGCCTCGTTCGCTGCCAACGGCACGGCGGGACTGTATTCAGTGTCGGCGGGCATCAATGGAGGTGCGACCTCCGCAGTCTTCAGCCTGACCAATGCGAAGGCAAACCAAACAATCATCGTCACCACACACGCACCTGCGGGAGCGACTTTCAATACGCAGTTCAGCGTCGCCGCTGCGTCTTCTACCGGGCTCCCCGTTTCGTACAGCAGTTCAGGAGCCTGCACGAACAATGGCGCGACCTTTACGATGAATAGCGGCACAGGCATTTGCACGGTGAATTACACACAGGCTGGCGATGCCAATCACAACGCCGCGCAACCAATGACCGACACCGTCACGGCGCAGAAGGCCGCGCAGTCGATTACCTTCGAGGCAATCGCAGGCAAGGTCTTCGGTGATTCGGACTTCGTCGTGAGCGCCTCTGCCAGCTCAGGCTTGAGCCCCAACTTTGCAGCATCCGGCAAATGCACTGCCAACGGAAACACCGTTCACATTACGGGCGCCGGCTCGTGCACAATCACCGCTTCGCAGTCAGGGGACTCCGCCTACGATGCGGCGCCAGATATTGCGCGCTCCGTTAACATCGCCAAGGCCGGCTCGACGACCATCCTTACCGTCGGCGACGCGATCTATGACGGCAACGCGCACGGAGGCAGCGCAACGACCACCGGTGCGGGCGGCCTCAGCGAGAATCTGACGGTTAGTTACACGGGTAGAAACGGAACAATCTTTTCGTCGACCAGTGCGCCAACAAACGCGGGCGATTACGCAGCCTCAGCGACCTACGACGGCGATGCAAACCACAGCGGCAGTAGTGACAGCAAGAACTTCACCATCGCCAAGGCAAGTCAGACGATAGATTTCAGCGCTCTTTCCAACAAGACCTTCGGCGATCCCGACTTTGCCGCAAACGCCTCGTCCTCGTCAGGCCTTTCGGTGAGCTTCGCGGCATCAGGTCAATGCACGATCTCTGGCCTGAACGTACACATCACCGGCGCAGGTGTCTGCACGATCAACGCCTCGCAATCCGGTGATGCTAATTACAACGCGGCAGTCGAGGTCCTGCGTTCTTTCCAGATAGACAAGGCTGCGCAGACGATCAAGTTCGACTCTCTTCCGGACAAGACCTTCGGCGATGCCGACTTCGTCGTGAACGCTTCGTCGTCGTCGGGCCTTTCGGTGAGCTTCGCGGCATCAGGTCAATGCACGATCTCTGGCCTGAACGTACACATCACCGGCGCTGGTGTCTGCACGATCAACGCCTCGCAATCCGGTGATGGCAATTACAACGCGGCAGCGGACGTCCCGCGTTCCTTCCAGATAAACAAAGCTACCCAGACGATCAAGTTCGACTCGCTCTCGACCAGGGCCTTCGGCGATCCCGACTTCCAGGTCAGCGCCTCGGCAACCTCGGGGCGATCCGTGAGCTTCACTACCTCGGGCCAATGCGCTAACTCAGGACCCAACGTACACATCAGCGGTGCGGGCAGTTGCACCGTCACGGCTTCTGAGGGCGGCGATGCGAACTATAACGCCGCGCCAGATGTCGCGCGCTCATTTCAAATTTCCAAAGCGTCAACCACGACGGCGCTATCTTCTTCGGCCAACCCACCGGCTATGGGACAGAGCGTGACCCTCACCGCGGCTGTCGCGTCAGGAGTGGGTGTGCCCGGCGGCAGTGTCACCTTCAAATCCGACGGTGCGGCCATCACATCATGTAGCGACGTCACCCTCCAATCCGGATCGGCGAGCTGCGTGACCTCAACGCTTGCGGCCGGCACTCACACTCTCACAGCGGAATACTCTGGCGAAGCAAACTTCGAACCCTCGACCGGCACTCTTATCACTGAAAAGCTTGCCGGCAGCGTGTTTGAGTTCTCGCAGGCGACTTACGGGGTGGCCGAGCGCGGCGGCTTTGTCACGATCACCGTGCAGCGCACCGGTGATTTGACGGCGCCGGCGTCGGTTGACTACGCCACGGACGATGGCAGTCTTCCTTCAGTCGCCGTGGGCTGCGCTCTGGTTACCGGCACCGCGCTTGAACGCTGTGACTACACCCGTGCAGCCGGCACGCTCCGATTCGCCGCGAACGAAGCCTATAAGTCCTTCGTCGTGCTGGTCAACGACGACTCGTACGTCGAGGGTACCGAGAGCACTTCGATCACTCTGTCGAACCCGGGCGGCAGCACCGCGCTCGGGCCTCGGGCGACCGCTACGCTTCAGATCATGGACGACCTGACGGAGTCTTTCGGCAACCCGTCTGACGATGACGCGACCTTCGTGCGCCAGCATTATCACGATTTCCTGAACCGCGAGCCCGACTCGGAAGGCCTTAACTTCTGGACGAATAACCTCGCCCTGTGCGACACAGACGGCTGCGCTGAGGTCAAGCGGATTGACACCTCCGCAGCGTTCTTTCTCTCGATAGAGTTTCAGGAGACCGGCTACCTCGTCGAGCGGTTCTACAGGGTGGCGTATGGTGATGCTGACGGCGCCTCGACCTTCGGCGGCCCGCATCAACTCTCCGTCCCAATCATCCGCTGGCGCGAGTTCCTCCGTGATACGCAGGAGATCGGAAACCGTGTGATCGTGGGGCAGGCGGCGTGGCAGGATCAGCTTGAAGATCAAAAGCAAGCGTTCGCGCGGGAGTTCATCTCGCGAGCTCGTTTCACGGTCCGCTATCCGGCTTCGCTGAGCGCCGCACAGTTCATTAATAAGCTAAACGCGAACACGGGCAGTGTGCTCACCAATGCGGAGATCATGCAGCTCGAAGAGATCTTCGGCGGCCCAGGCGCCACCTCGTCCGACGCGGCGAAGCGCGCCCAGGTTCTACGAACGATCGCCGAGAGTCAGGCCCTGAAGCAGAAGGAGTTCAACCGCGCGTTTGTGCTGATGCAGTACTTTGGCTACCTGAGGCGCAACCCGGATGACGCGCAGGATACAGATTACACAGGTTACGACTTCTGGCTTCAGAAGCTGGAACGGTTCGGCGGTAACTATGTAAACGCCGAGATGGTCAAGGCCTTCGTTTCTTCGATCGAATACCGGCAAAGATTCGGTCAGTGATGGAAGAGGATGCGGCTTCGCCGCCTGATGTGCAGAAAAGTTCCGCTTTTCCGTAAGATGCTTCTTTCTTAGTTTGGCTCGGGGTCAGGCCTGTGATTCTGCTTGGCCCCAAGCGTCTACCTTTATGCGGCTGTGCCGCAGCACATGGCGGTAAGCCTCCGGCTCTTAACCAAGACGGAGTTTGGCCAGGACCTCATAATGACGCACGCGGCGGTCGTACTCGATCATCATTTCCTGCACTTTTTCGGGGACCACGGCAACTTCAGCATCCGGTCCAGAAAACTGCTGAATGGCTTGAATTGACTCCCAGTACGTCACGATCAAGAACTCAACTCCTCGCTGCTCATTGCGCTTCAAAATTGCGGCATCGATAAAGCCGGGGACGTTAGACAGCTGCGGAAACGTCTCGGTGCGGAGATGCTCCACATACTCGTCGGCGCGTGTCGACCTGGCGACTCCGTGCCATTGGCGCGAAATCATAATTAGACCTCCCTCAATCAACCTAAACTGGTTTGTGTAACGCAAACTAATGCCATTCATCCATCGCAAACTAACAGTTTGCGTTACAAATTAGGCCAACTGACAATCTATATCTCGGATTCGGGATCATAATACTCACGCTTGACTGACGTCAACTAAATTAGTTGACAAAGGCATGTATCTAAGTTTAATTTATGCCGATGAAAATGGCACAGGCAGAAATTGAACGGCGCGTTGAGGCGGTCAGGCGCTTCAACCGGTTCTATACGCAGCGCATCGGCGTGTTACGCGAGGGGCTTTTGCAAAGCCCGTTCTCCCTGACTGAAGTACGCATTATGTATGAACTGGCGCACCGTGAGGAGCTTACGGCGACTAAGCTTAGCAAGGAACTGGGCTTGGACGCAGGTTACCTCAGCCGCATTCTGCGAGATCTAAGCAATCGGGGATTTATCAAAAAGAGACCTTCGAAATCGGACGGAAGACAGGCTCATCTCCACCTCACAAAGAAGGGGGAGAAAGAGTTCGGCACCTTGAATGCGCGCTCAAACGACGAAGTGGCAGCAATGCTGACTAAGCTTCCGGCAGGCGAACAGCAACGATTCGTCGCGGCTATACACGTGATCGAAGAAGTGCTCGGGGCCCGGCCCGAGCATAAAGCTTCTTATCTGCTTCGCCCTCATCAACCAGGCGACATGGGTTGGATCGTTCACCGCCACGGTGTCCTTTATGCGCACGAGTACGGATGGGACGAGCAGTTCGAGGCGCTGGTCGCCGAGATCGTCGCGGAGTTCATCAAGAACTTCGATCCGAAGCGCGAGCGTTGTTGGATCGCTGAGAAGGACACCGAGATGGCCGGCTCTGTGTTTCTCGTCAAAGAATCAAACACAGTAGCCAAATTGCGTCTGCTGCTGGTGGAGCCCGGAGCCCGCGGCCTGGGCATTGGCAAGCGTCTGGTGGCCGAGTGTGTGCGCTTCGCGCGGCAAGCAGGCTACAAGAAGATCACTTTGTGGACCAACAGCGTTCTGGATGCGGCCCGACACCTCTACGAAGAAGCGGGCTTCCAGCTCGTCCGTGAGGAGAAGCACCACAGTTTCGGTCACGACTTAGTAGGGCAGACCTGGGAGTTGGAGCTGTGAGCACCGGAACTATCGGCGCCAGGCTCGACCTCGAGGCGCTCGCCGACGCGTTAACTTCATCATCTGCAGAACCGGAAATTAGCTGGCGTCCGGTGTTCGTTCGACTCAAGCCGAGTGAGTTCGCAGACCTCACAGCCTTATGCAAGCAACATCACGTCACACTGATCGACACAATCGATCGACAAGTCGATGATCTTGCTCTTGTACGGGAGCCATCGAAGCGAAACAGCGCAGATTTCAACTACATCATCGAGGGCATTCCAGCTCACGGTGAGCGGACGTCATACGGCAATTGGGTCTATCTTCCCTGGGAATCCAAGATCGTGCACCTCCTTGCTCGCGACGATTATTTTGACGTGATTACGAACCGCAACCAGGACAAGATCACACGCGAGGAGCAGCAGGAGCTTCGCACCAGGCGCATCGGGGTCATCGGTCTCTCCGTAGGAGGCGAGGCAGCCGTAACCATCGCCCAGGAACATCTCTGTGGAGCGATCGTGTTGGCCGACTTCGATCAATTGGATCTATCAAATCTGAATCGTCTCAATGCCGGCTTTGATGAACTGGGACAACCAAAATCGAAAATCATTGCGCGCCGCATAGCCAAAATCAATCCTTACCTTGACATCACAATATGGGAAGACGGAGTCACGACAGCGAGCCTTGACGAGTTTCTGGACGATCTCGATCTGGTCATCGAGGAGTGTGACGGTCTCCAGATTAAGCGGGACGTGAGACTGCTGGCCAAAAAGCGTGGGGTGAACATCGTCTATGCGGCGGACGAACGTGGGTTCCTTAGCGTCGAGCCTTATCAATACTGTCCCGATCTGCTTCCCTTCCACGGACGCGTGGAGCATCCACAACCGTCGCGAGAGGACTTTCCCACGCCAGTAGCTTTCATGAAAGCATTGTCGCTGTGGATGGGTGGTTGGGAGAATCTATCTGATCGCACGCGATTCTCCCTAGAACGAGTTGGCGACACACTGTGCGGCTACCCTCAGTTGGCTAGCGAAGCTCGCTACGCAGCCGGCCAGATCGGACAGGTGGTGCGACGGTTGCTGCTGGGTGAGCGACTGCCTCCGTTTGTTGGGAATTTGGATTTGGCTGATCTCGTCCCGTCAACAATCATCTCGCTTTGAGTGATGCCAGCGCGTAGATCCCTTGACTGAGGCGGATCGCATATCCTTCGTCTACCAGTTGATGGTTGCCGGAGCCCGCTTCAACGCGGCTCAAACCGGAAGCGCGCGCGGTCTCGCCGAGTACCGACATACCCGCGCCCGCCAGATAGGCCCGAGCGATCTCTCGCAGTGCGGTCTTGCGAGCAACACGTTTTCCTAGCTCTTCCGGAAAGCGGTCTTCGGCCAGGGTCCAGATGTAGGAAAACGTCGGTTGATAGATGACGTCCTGAGGAATTACTTTCATGTGTTTTTGTAACTCATCGAGGGCGCGGGTGAATGCCGCACGTTCGGTGACTCCGCTTTCCGCACGCAGATCCGCCGTGGCCTGTTCGTGTTCGCGCCGCAGCACTTTCAGAACGCGCTGGGCTGGAACCGAAAATAATTGTGTCTCGTCTTTCCGCCGTGGCATCCAGATAGCCGCAAAGTGGCTTATCAAACGCGGCGCGACAAACATCGAACGTCCGCCCGCGAGCTTCGCGTAATAGACGCGGCCGCGGCGCATTACTTCGTCTTTGAGATACCACGTCAGGCGCGTCTCTTCGTCCTTCTGGACATTGCGGGGCAAACTAACATCGCGGCGACCGCACACCGCGATGTACAGAGATGGACCGGCGCGACGGGTATCTGTCAGCGTGTTTGCAAAGCCCACGTCTTCGATGAAGCGTTCGGCACTGGCAGCGCCTTCAACCCGGAGCTCTTCGTCGCGGCGCCACATGCGGTCGCGATGAAGTTCGATCTCTTCAGGGAGAGGCGGAGTAGTCATTGGATTAGGGGTGGCTGGGTGAGTAAAGCGCGTTCTGAAAGGAGTAGTCAGTACCACACGCGGTAGCGGGTGGGTGTGCAGTATTCTTGGTGGTGATTCGTGTGAATTCGTGGATCATGTTTGGGACGAGGTCAAGAATGATCCGCGAAATCACACGAAGGGAAAGAGCTGGGGTCATAAGCTTTGCGAATTGTAAATTGAAAAATGCAAATTGAAAATTTGTTCAATCGAGATGAGAGTAAAGTTCCTCCAAAATTACATTGATCGTTCGAGCACCTCCCAGGCGGCAACCCGCTCGAGGGCGCGCGCATGGGAGTAGTTGATTCAATTCTGGTTCTCTCGCCAGATTGGACCATCGCTAAAACGGACCTCGGTTAGCCTGATGCGAATAAAAAAAGTTCCGCTCAGGCTTCCGTTCTTAATTAACGGTCGCGCCGCTTTCAGAACCTCGAGATTAAAGGGCTTTGTCCTGCCACTGCGGTTGGTAAACCCGGGGTCGATAAGTGCCGTTTCGCCTGCGAGCAAAGCGGCCTCTCGATTCTTTCCTGCGTCGTGATCTTCTGCTGACATGATAATCCAGCCTAACTTGAAACCCGTGATCGGAGTGGGCTGGCGGTTTATCAAAACAATGCTTTCAATCATCAGGTGCCTAAGCCAGTTACCCTTACCCATATAGGATGTAATCCCACCGATTCCGACAGGGTTTCTGTCATCATGGGCCTGTTGAATATCAAAATCGGCACCGCGGAAGAACCAATCGCCACTCGGTGTCGGTTCAGAAAAGAAGTAATTGTTCTCCGGGCCCGGTCGCTGATTTTGATTGGCATTTGCGTTCGCCTCAGGTAATACGAAATCGGCGTGGCGCTTAACAACGAGAGCTCCGACCCAGCTTGCCGCGAAAATGACAACAAAGGTGACCCTGGCAAGAGTCTTCAAATTCTGCTCTGACATTTACTAACCTCCTTCATCCGGTTTCCCGCACGTTAGACACAATCCAAGGAACCTCCGCCAGTAATGAAAGTTTCGAAAACTGAGGTCAGGCCTTCGATTCTGCGAACCTCGCCGGTGAAGCGATCGCTCTCCAGAACTCGGCTTCAGCAATATCTATCGGGTGGCTGAGACTGAGAATCGCAGAATCGAAGGACTGATCTCAGTTTCGCTTTTTTTGTCGAGCCGGCTTCGCTTTCGTATCAACGTCGGCGCCTCCGCCGATGTAGACGCACGCATCAGCGATCTGGCCGAGCGTAAGAGGGCTGCCCTGCCACATGCTCACGCAGCCACCCGGGCCGCGGCAGTTGAACACCTGGGGCCCAAACTCCTCCGCGGTGAAATCCCGGAAGGGTAATCGTTCGAGGGGCACCAGCACCGGACGCACCGGCGTCTTTAACGCGCGGTCGAACTTCTGATAGTCGGGATGAATGGCCAGGGTGGCTCCCGGCGGAAGATCAAGCCGGTAGCCCACTGGAATCACCGCGAGAGTTCGGCCGGGATAATCGATTTCCAGCATCCTTACGATTCCGATGTCTTGGCCCATGCTAGAAAGGTAATCCTTCGGCGCGGTCCGATAGAAGTGCGCGGCTCCGTAGATCACGAGCGCTTTACCATGCTTCTGAAGCACCTGCTCCTCCAGAACGGAGACGGCGGCGGTCTCACGACTACGGTTGTCTCCTGGTCCGGGGTCGCCGCCGAAGACGCGAACTCGCGCATCGGCAGGCAGCCTCGAATTGACCTCGCGTACGGCTGCAAAAAAGTCCGCGTAAATTGGAGAGTCCCAGACTCCGTTGCGCGCCTGGGTTGTGGTCCTCCAAACCTGTGCCAGTTGGGCCGGGGATACGTTCTCGCCTCGAATGTAACGGTCAAGGGTCGACTGCTCCGAAGTGCTGCCGAACTCCACCACGATCGAGCGCACTTTCTTCGCGAAATCCGGATGACGAACCACGGCGATTCGTAAATCGGAATCCAGTTTCTGTCCGTGCGCCTCACCTAAGGCGACAATATCGACTTGATCGAATGCAGAAATCAGGGTTCTGGCGATCCCGTCCAAACCTGCGGTTTCGTCGGGCAAGCGCCAGCTCGGCGGCGCCGCACTCCGGGGCGACTGAGCACGAACAACAGATTCATTCGTCAGGCTAACTGAAGCCAGGGCGGCCCCGGCGACGGTCATCACCATGGCAGTTCGCACGACCACGTTCTTTGCGGCAACTGATCTGAATGACATGGGAAGCCTCCTTCGCAGCTTTGTGCCGAGCCGGGGTCGGGCCTGCGATTCGATCCATTGATTCAGTGATCTAACTCATTTCCTCACCAGCGTCACACTCATCAGTCCAATCACGACTTCATTGGCGAGCGTGCGAACCTTCAGTGACTTCAATTCCCTGCCCTTATCCAGAGGCAAATCAAGCACGGTCGCCGCACCGCCGATGATCTTTCCGCCTTTGCCTTTGAGCTCTGCTAAATCAACGACGCGGACAGCGCCCGTCTTCAAGTCCACCCGCGGCGGGATCGGCTCCGGACGACGAAACGCGTAGTCGTCAATGAAGTAGTCCTGATCGATGGGCCACCAGTTCGTGGGATTTGTAAGCGCCAAACGCGCACTTGAACCATCGGTATAGGTTACGACGACCTCGCCATTATCGAAACGGCTTTGCATCCAGTTTGTCGACCCGGCCATGAGCAGGTAAACGTGCGACGATCTGCCACTCAAGGGGACAGATATTTCACGCGGGTAATTGTCCCACTGGGAGGTAAACGCGATGTTGTTCTTATCTACAGATGCTGGTGTCTGAAAAGGCACTCCCTGCGGCAGGATAAAGCGGCCACCATTGCGTCCGGCCATTGCACGCAAGCCCGTATCGTCAACCTCAAATTGCTCGTCGAAGTGCGTCCAACTGCCGATGCCCTGCTTTGGTATCGCCAGAGTGGCGTACGGAGAGCGCGGCTGCACGTATTCGTTCTTGAAGATTCGCGTGACCCGGTCGTTGAAAACCGGGGTTAGATCCAATGAATCCCACTTCCCGGTCGTACCATCGGACTTGAGCTTCCAGTTTGTCACCAGCCCGTTTACGCTCGCGCTCTTGCCAAGTTCTACTTCGATTGTGTTCGAGCCCGGCAGCAGTTCTCCGGATGCGACGGCGAGTTCGTTTGAATTGCCAAAGGCCGCGAGCTTGAGTTGCGACTTGGTACTAACGCCGCCAGCCTTAATTGTGACCTCACGATCAATGGCTTCAGGCGTGTTGTTGCGGATTTTGAATCGCACGTGGCCGGCATCCTGATTCTCGATCTGAAGAATTTCATAGTCCGGCCGGATCTCGAACGTCGAAGGGAGCCACCAGTCCATGCTCCCTTGCTGAACCCTGGCGAACACGGTGCGGTGCCCACGTGTGCCTGCAGCTACGGCGCGGAAGGAATTCATTTCTTTTGTCAGGCCATCGAGGCTGCGCTGTGGATCCGCGACTTCAATCAGTCTGGCCGCGCCCACCTGCGCCGTTAGCTCGGTACCTTCTGCGACGATAGGCGGCACAGTTGCTTGCGCCGGTTTCTCGCCTTCCCAGGTAATGGCAATCTTGTACGTTGGACCGTCCTGACTTTGAATCTCTATGCTCGGAAAACCGATTGAGTCTGAGACATTTTGCCAGCGCGCCGGCTGTCCATTGACCGTGACCTGCGCAATGCCGTCTCGCATCGCGGGTATTCGCAAACGCAAACGCATCGGTTTCGAGAAACGAGACTCAACCAAATAAGTCTCTGTCATGGCGCGGCGCTGGAAATCGAATTGGAAATCGGGATGACGCAAGCTCGCATGGTTCCAGTCGCCCGGAAAGCCCGGCTGAATGAGCAACTCACCGGCGAGCACATCAGGCTGTACACCGTAGAGGCCTTCGATTACGGTGCGCGACAACGTGCCCGCAGCATCCCCAAAATCACGTTGTGACTCGCCGCGTGCCATATCGAATTGGGTAGTCATCCCGGCGTTGCCTGGGCATAAGCCCAGGAACATGCTGTCGAGGATCCCTCCCTTGAATAATTTGAATGCCGTATCGCTGCGTCCGGTTTTCCAGTAGCCGAGAGAAGTGTGCGCGACTTCGGCCATGACCACGTTGTTGGTGGACCAGGTATAGGGCATCCAGCTCGTCGTCGGCAGCGTAAAGTAGCCCTCGGGAACCGCCGGCCCATGGATCGGGATATGCGCGATCTGTGTGTCGACGAAGCGCGACATCTGCCACGCCTCGAACGGCGTCGTCACTTCAGAGTCAACCGTGTGATAGAAAGTCCACAGCCCCGCATTGGGATGCACGAGTTGGAGACCGAGCAGGTCTTTCCATTCAGCAAACCAGCCGCGATCCGCCAGCCACAGTTCTCGCCGCATTGCTTTCAGAATGAGGTCGGCCTCGCGATCGTAGACGCTTGGGTCTTTACCAAGAAGCTTCGCTATCCGCGCGGCCATTCTGTTGTGGTAATAGTTGTAGGCCGTGGAATGAGTTACGCCGCCGCCCTCGTACTCCAAATCATCGCTGGCCCAGATGGCCGCATAAGCGTCATACAGTGGTAACTGATCGGGACCAAAAGAACGACGAAACACGCGGCGCTCCCAGGCCAGATGGCGCTCGATCACCGGCCACTGCGCCCGCGCGAAGTCCACGTCACCGGTCCAGAGGAAGTGCCGAAAGAGAGCGTCAATGTAAACGAGGTTCATGTCGTAGTGTGAATTCGACAGATCCCCATTCGTGTGCAACGCCGGTTCGTTGCGGGCGAAATTTACGGACGAGTCGGGACTGGGAAGCAGCGCGGGAGAAACGGAAGCCGTATTCTGACGCCCGGCCCAGTATGCGAGATGCCTGCGCGCACGGTCATGCCAGCCCAGAGCATCACCTGAATAAGCGCCCCGCCAGCCCAGCAATTTGGAGCGCCAGGCGACCGCACCATGCATGAAAGTCCCGGCCGGTTCATCCCACACACCGTCAGCTGCAACCGTGAGGGCGGCGATCGCCGCGTTGATGAAGGGATCGGGTGTGTCAGCGACAACCTGCTCTGCAATGGTTCGACGCCGGCGCTCGGCATCGTCGAAGATGCGAGGCAGGTCTTCAACCTTGTAAGCCGCCGGCAGTTCCGTGTTCAGAAGCGGCCGCGTCTGTTCCGGCCGTTCCTTTCTGACTTCCTTATAAGTCTCCAATTCCTCCTGACTCACAGCAGAGTCTGCGATACGCTGCAGGCCGAGATAGATCGGTTGCTTAAAAGGCAACGCCGAGCGACCAACTATCACCGGCAATTCCGTAGCTCGCCCCACCGAGGAGATCAAATCAGCAAGCACGGGCCATTTTGTCGCGTCGGCAACTTCCAGCCGTGCGCCGCTCGGCGCAAGGCCCTGGATCGTAGCGGGCTTACTCCGCAGCGTGAACTTATTTCCCGTGATCGCAAACGTGTTATCGCGGCACGATTCCGATTTAAGTTGAAAGTACTTACTTATCGGCACGCTTTCGGTGCCGATGTCGCCATCGCGCCGGCCTCGTTCGCCGCTCACACCGCCGTAGGCCCAAATCAGTTCCACCGGCCGGCTCGTACCATTCAATTCGACGCGCAAGACCAGACCCTCGGTGGCGCTCATCGCCAACAGCGCCAGATTGAGCGTGCCGCCGCGGAGCAAGGGGTCGCGGATTTCGTAAAGCATCGAGCCCGGACGATAACGGGTCAAAATGTGTTCGGCATCAAAGAGCCATTTTTGACCGGCGTTTGTTTTGATTGCGAGGCGCAGATTGCCGCCACGGCCCGGCAGGTAAAGAGCGAACTCCGGCCGATCGCCCGCGTCGACGCGAAACGCCGTGTTCGTGCCATAGAGCGGCCGATTGAAAAACTCTCCGCCGTTCTCAATGACAAAGTCGGTGCCCACCGGGTGGTACCGCAAAGGCCGTCGGGTCTGACCATCAAAGTTTCCCTTCGACGCAACCGAAGTGGTTATCGAGAGCAACAGAACCAGCGCGGTTATGGTGGTCAACGTTTTGGTGAGAATCGGAGTGTGCCTATCAAGCCGAACGAAAATTGGGACGAGGCGGATAGTCGCAGCGCAGCGGAGACAAGCTGCGAAGCAGCGACAGAGGTAAGCCCAGGGCGAGGCTTTGCGAGCCTTGGGTAAGGTCGCCGGTGATCCATAGAGCCCCGAAGGGGCGACAGATATTCTCATCGCAAGAATCCGCCAGAATAATCTAATCACCCTGTCATCACCAATAAGCTAACGTGCCAGCCCGACGGCGGCGTCCGAGGTCAGTACCGGGAGCGATAGCGACCGGGTCAACGATTGCAAGAGGCGCAACTGGATCGACCCGGTCGCTATCGCTCCCGGTACTGACCTCATGCGCGCTCACGTCATTAGTGACAGTCGGCAGGCTTCAAGCTAGAATCAGCGCCGCAATTTTGTCGCCTTTGCACAGAGTCATTATGCTAAGAGTCTCGTATCAAGACCTCTTTAAGGCACTTCAGTCCGCACTGCTGAAGTTGGGGATTGAGCCAGAGCGGGCCAGCCTGTGTGCGCGGCTGTTCACTGAGACGACTTGTGATGGTGTCTACTCTCACGGTTTGAACCGGTTCTCTCGCTTCGTGCGGATGATTCACAACGGAACGATTGATATTCACGCGCAACCTGAATTTGTCGCCAGCTCCGGCGCGCTGGAGCGTTGGGACGGAAAATTCGGAATCGGCAACCTGAATGCTTACCAAGCCATGGAGAGAGCCATCGAACTCGCGCGCCGGCACGGTATCGGTTGCGTGGCGCTCGCCAACACCAACCACTGGATGCGCGGCGGGAGTTACGGCTGGCAGGCTGCTGACGCAGGGCTGATGGCCCTTTGCTGGACCAACACCCTGGCGAATCTTCCGCCCTGGGGTGCGAGCGATCCGCGTCTGGGGAATAACCCGTTCGTGATTGCGGTACCGCGCCCGGAGGGACACATCGTCCTGGATATGGCTATGTCGCAATTCTCTTACGGCCGGTTGAGTTCGTATCAGATGAGCGGCGAACAATTGCCGGTGATTGGCGGTTATGATCTTAAGGGGCAACTGACGCGCGACCCTGGAGCCATTGAAGAATCCAAGCGACCGTTGCCCATCGGTTACTGGAAGGGTTCAGGAATGGCCTTGCTTTTGGATCTGACGGCGGCAATGTTGTCAGGTGGTCAGGCTACCCACCAGATATCTTCTGACCCGGATTTTGAGACCGGGCTTTCGCAAGTTTTTATTGCGATAAATCTGACCGCTGTGGATCAAAACAAACTGGCCGCGGAGGTTGCAAATCAGATTATTGAGAGTCTGCAGGCAGGTGAAGGTGTCCGTTATCCCGGTGAGAACGTTTTGAAAACCCGAAGAGAGAATCTGGAACACGGCATCCCGGTTGAGCAGTCCGCCTGGGATGAATTGCGATCGCTATCGGGTGAAGCTCTCTGACGCCGCAGGGCCTCGCCTCAAAAGTCGCGGCACCTCTCATTCACACCGGGCTTCAGCCCGGTGACAGTCGTCCCGAATGCCCTAAGGACCGTTTCAACGGTTTTCCTCGGCGTAGCTGCCGCTGATCACCGGCTAAAGCCCGGTGTTAATAAGAAAGAAGCGGGGGAATTCTTCGAGCCTGAGGCAAAGCCATTCACCGAATACACAGAGAAAGACGAAAACCAGCTCACCACCTTATCGAAGCATCACCTTCAGAATTTCTTCTGTTCCACCCGTTCAATTCGCGTGTCGGGCACGCCCTTGCATTGGTAAGCGCTGAAATCAGAAACACTCTGCAGACTAAAAGTGTAGGCGCCGCTCGCAACCTGACTCTTAACATGAAAAAAGTCTGCGCCGCTTACGTCTTTGAGCACAAACGCCGGGCGCATATCCGCACGCGCATAACTGACCTCGACGTTATTCAATTCGATGCCGTTCACATGCCTGATGAAAAAACCGTAGGCTGGGATCTCGCCAAACATTGAAGGCTCAGGGTAGTTGACTTCTTTCTCAGGCGGCTCCAGTGCAGCCTGCGCCGCGGTTCCTCCCCCTTGATAAAAGATGCGGAAGTTGCTGAGCTTCACGTCTTCAATATTGTGTCCCGGTACCCCGCTGATGATCGAGGCATAGCGCGGATCGGCGTTATAGACCACCACATTGCTAATCTGTACGCGCCGCAGCTGCCCAATGGGCACGCCTTTTGGACCACGCATACGACTTCCCAGTCGCAGAAAGATCGGCGAGTTCACAATGTCACGCATGGTGAGGTTGCTGATGGTTATGTCTTCGAGGTCGCCGCCATCAACCGTCTCGAGCGCCAGCCCGCGACAATGATCAAACACAATATTCGAGATGGTTATGTTCTTGAAACCGCCGTTCGATTCGGTCCCAAACTTAAGACGTCCGGTGGGGCCATCGCGGTCCGGGGCCTCCTTAACATTGCGCTTGTAAGAACCGTCGAGCAGCGAGCCAATATCGTAACCGCTGACGAGGCAGTTGGTGATGGTCACGTTCTCAGTCGCGCGAGCATAACCGAGCGCAAATGAACTCTTCAGCACGATGGCATCGTCATTAGGTGAGTTGACGCTGCAATTCGAAATGCGGACGTTGCGACAGCCATCGATGTCGAAGCCGTCTCGATTGGTGTCTACTTTGACGTTGTCAATCGTGAGATTGTCCACGCCTGTAGCCAGCACGGCGAAGTGTCCGCCATTCAGGATCGAAAAGTCGCGCAGCAAAACATTACGGCAGAGTTTGAGCGCAATCGCTTTGTTGCCCAGGCCATTCATCACCGCCGGATTATCATTCTCGCCGAGCGGTGATTGCACCTGAGCGCTGGGCTGTCCGCCACCCAAACTGGCGGGCGTATCTCCGGTCTGAAGCGGGCGTCGCGGTCTGGGGCTGCGGCGTGTAAGACCCTTGCCGTTAATCATGCCCGGGCCAAGGATGGATACATTTTCCAGACCGATGCCCCAGATCAGACTATTTTGCCAATGGCTGTGGCCGAAATCCTGATACATGTCCCATTCGTTGGGTTCAGGCAGATCGTAGCCATCTTTAGAGTTGGCCTTTGTCTCCTTTGGATCGGCGGCGACGATTGTCGCTCCCTGATCGAGATATAAAGCGATGTTGCTTTTCAGATGGATTGAGAAGCTCAAATAGTTACCAGCCGGGAATCGTACGGTACCGCCCCCTTTAGCTGCCGCCGCCTCAATCGCTTTGTTGATAGCCGCTGTGTCGAGCGTCTGACCATCGCCTTTCGCGCCGAACGCGCGCACGTCATAGTCAGCCTCGCTCTTTCTGGTTTGCGCCCTGCTTTCCCGGATCTCAATTCCGGTCCACCTGAGAGGCACCCAAACAGTCAGTAGGCAAAGAGTGACAAAGAGAAGCAAGAGTCGTTTCATGGCACCTGTTTTTAAGATCCGTTGACGTCAAGTCTGTTGGGCGTTGGCGAATTCCGGCTCAATCATCAATGTATTGAAATCATCAACAAGGCGTAAAATGCCCACCCATGAACAAGAGACTTGTGTTTTATGTCGATCTGCTTGGCTCGAAAGCTGCAATGACAGACACTTCCAAGATTCATGGTCTGACGGAGTTGCTGCACAAGATCGCTAGAACTCGAGGTCGCTTTCGGGTACTCGAAAGAAGATCAAAGACGGGCCGTTCATTTACGATGCGGCCATCCATTAGCACGTTTTCAGATCACATGGTGATGAGCTATCGAACACAACGCTTGAGTGATTTCGTGTCTCAGAATATCATATCGAGCGCATTCGCGACCGCTGACAGGTTACTCTCATCGCTCGCGGTTGAGGCATTGAGTCTCGGTCTCTTGATAAGGGGCGGGGTCGCCTTCGGCGAGCTACACCATGAAGGTGGAGTTGTGGTCGGATCGGCGATGCTAGAGGCTTACCGACTCGAATCTGAGCTTGCGAGCTATCCGAGAATAGCGGTTTCTCCTGACCTTTGCTCAAGACTCCAGGACGGCATCGGAAGCCTGTGCTTGCTTGATGATACAGACGGTGTCGCTCACTACAACTACTTCCGGAGTATGATTACGGTCAACTCGGCTCCTCTAAAAGTGAGCTTGAAAGCCGATGTAGAGAAGATCATTCATCAAAACATTCGCGCCTTGAGGTCCTCTAGAAAAGCAAAGGAGCTAGCCAAGTGGGAGTGGCTTGCACATACGCTAGAGCGGGTTCGGTTGGATGTTGAACGATCAGGGTTGCAGAGCCGCCCCACATGACACTTTCGCGCTCAAGAGTTTAGTTTTTTCTGCGGATCTGAATCGCAAAATTCCAAACTGGTCAGAGCCTGGGTCAGGCCTGCAATTCTGCAATTCTCCAACGAGCTGCGAAGCAGCGGCCAGAGTTAAGCCCAAGGCGAGGCTTTGCGAGCCTTGGGTTGCGTTGAAAACAATTGTCCGGAGCCGCGGAGCTGCGACCGCATTCTATATCCAGAGGTATTTCTCCTCAAAGTCTATTCCGTGACTTTTAAGTAAGGCTTTGAACTCATCCTCGAACGAGATCCTCGAATGATGAACCTCCTGATTACGAATGTACTCTCGCACACGTTCAACCTGCGATTGACTGACAGTGAACGCACCATACTTCACCTGCCATTTGAATCTGCCCCGTGTCTGGCGATTGGCCCAGCCTGACGAAACTGATTTGAATTTGCCAAGGAACTCCGAAATCGAGATCACCGGTTTGATCCGGGCCAACACGTGAACATGGTCAGCCTTTCCATTTATCTCTAACGGCGTGCCATCGAGACGATTTACCAAACCGCCCAGATACCGATGCAAATCTGGGCGCAACTCTTTGGTAATCAGCGGTAGCCGATCCTTTGTGCCATAAACTATGTGATAGAGGAGATTCGTGTAAGACATGGCGAGATCGTAACCCGCGAATCAAGCGAAAAACTGACAGGTTAAGTTATTGGTGAGGACAGAGCGATTAGATTAGTCAGGCAGATTTTTGCCTCCAAATACTTGGGTCGCCGCTCCGGGGCTCCAAACAATTATTTACAACGTTAACCCAAGGCTCGCAAAGCCTCGCCCTGGGCTTAGTTCTGACCGCTGCTTCGCAGCTCGTTGAAAGTGGGCCGTAGTGAGCCGGCCAGATCAAAGGGCCGCGACAGAAGCTTCGCAGTCCTGACCCCGTTTTTGATTTGTTCCGGAGAAGACTGCCTAAGGCGCGTGATTTTGGGAAGGCTTGTTCTGACGGATCAGCTGACGTACCTGTTCAGCGTCTTTGGCTTTGGGCGCAAGTTTCAAGTAGATTTCGAACTCAGCCAACGCTTTTTCGCGTGCCCCTCGCTGGAGATAGATGGCGCCGAGGAACCGGTGAGCATCTTTGACTTCGTCTCCTCCCAGCTCAATCGCACGGGTCAGCTGAACTTCGGCTTCGGCAAAGCGACCGAGGTTGGCCAGCGCCTGGCCCAGATAGAGGTGACCATTTGCCGATTGCTCTCTCTGCTTCAGAGCCGTCTGCAGCTCCGTTACCGCCAAATTGAACTTTCCCATGACCGCGAGCAGAATGCCGTGAGTAAGCAGAGGCGTGGCTGAGTCAGGCGCCAGCTTCAACGCTTTCGTTAAGGCCTCGTCAGCCTTGTCCAACTCGCCCAGCCGCAGGTATTGAAGACCCAATTCATTGAAGGCGAGCATGAAGTTAGGGTATTCGGCAATTGCCTTTTGCAACTGTTCAATAGCCGCCTTATGGTTTCCAGCTTGAGCCTGTTCCTGGGCCTTTTGATAAAACGCCAGCGCGCGCGCTGGCACATTGGCCAACTCGGCACTTAGAACTCCTGGCGGCGACTTAGCCTCTCCTTTCAGGCGCAGTCGAATACTTAAATAAGGGACCCCACTCGCGGAGATGACTGACACGTTTTGCGAGTAAGGTTCAAAACCCTCCTCCTTATCGATTATCACGATGTAGTCACCACGGGGAACGCCAGTAAACGCAAATTTCCCCTCCTCGTCGGTCGTGGTGACGCGATCTCCTTTGTCCATAGATCGTAGACGAACCGAGATGCGCCGCGAGGGACGCTGTCCACTTGGGGTGAGGATCATGCCGTTGATGCCGGCGCCTCCCCCCCAACCTGCATCGGTTGGTACCGGCCCCCCACGAGCAGACTGGGCGGTTACTCGAACTACGACCAAAAGCAAAAACAAAACTAAAGTTAATCCGGATAGAGTTTTCCAGAACATCGCTTTGCTCCTTTGCCACATCGTAGAACTCTTGTGAGAACCGAGCAACTTTCAAACCAGAACGACCGGCAAACACTACCAAGTGGCAAGCAGCAAAAGGCGGTGCCGCCCCTTACGATTTACACCACACTTGAATGCCGAATATTGCAGCTGAATGACCGAACGTCAGAGTTGACGCGGCGCTGAAAGGCCGGGAGGGATCGGTGTCATCGGGGTAGAGTCGTTCACACGCAAAAGCGCAGAGCCGCAAAGAAAACCGCAAAAGCATTGCCCCAAAAGTCCGCCTGGTCGGAACTTGTATACTTGACGCACCGAACGGCAAGCGAGTCAGACGGTCGTCTTAGGGCAACAGAGGCGATGCGATGGCAGCCACTCGAGATTAGGGGTGAACATTCAACCAGCTGCGGAGCAGCGGTCAGAGTTAAGCCCTAGGCGAGGCTTTGTTAACATCAGAGAGAATCGCAGAATCGAAGGCCTGACCCCAGTCTTAGTCTTATGTCTTTCATCGTCCTAATATTTTTCATCGCGCTGTCAGTTTTTGTCATTTGGCGTTTATCCAGAGTCCCTCTCACCGGTGACATCCAGATGAAACTGCTGTGGCGTGGCGCCGTCGCGGGTGTCGCGGGCGTAATGATCGGGGCGACTTTATCCTTCCTGATTTTTGGTGCCGGAGCCTATGCGGAATTTCTTTATGTCTATGGCCCGCTATTCACCATGGTCCTTGGTATGGTATTCACGTTGATCGTAGGAGCCATTCAGAAGCGATCGAACATTAAGCTGCCCGGCAGAGTCGCGATTGGAGCAATTATGGGAACGGCGACTGCCTTGTTTTGGGGATACGCCACTGGCAATAAGCCGGTCGGGCCGATGAACTGGGCCGCTAAGGCAATGATCAGCATGACAATTTGCACCGGTGTGGTGTCCGGTATCCTCAGCGGCCCCATTCAGAAAGACCAGCCCCCACCTTCTTCGCCAACAACCTAAATCGAAAGTACACAACTGGGCATCAAGGTCAGTTTGCGATTTTTTCCGATTCGGTTGACCACGATTGAGGCACCGTATCCGCACTGTCACAGTTGGTACGGACTGTGCCGTCAGGCGTTCTTCAATGATGCAGGGGCGTAGATCCCCTGCCTGAGGCGGATAGCATATCCTTCGTCTGTACTGTGAAGCGCATTCATTTCTTGAGCGGCGCGATGAACTCGACAAAATCGTCTTCGCTTTTTCCATCCGGCCTCAACTGGCCGCCCACCTGCAAATCGCGCCAGCGCAGTTGACCGTTGACGCCATAGAGCAAGAGCCTCACCCGCTGCTGCGATCGCTCAACCTTGATTTCCATGAAACTCTGAAAGAATGGGGCGTGATTGAGATCAAACACACCCGAGAGTGTTTCTACACTCGAAGGATAACCACCGAACCAATCCATCCACTTCAAAAATGGTGTCTTCCAGAGCGGCAGCTCATTGACCAACTTGGCGTGCAGTTGGTCCCCGCGCGGATAGATGGCCCAGTCGGCGACTTCAGGTTGGGCGGGAAAATCGAGCGCGCTGCCCACACTCAAGTAGGCGCCGCCGCCGCCATTGACGAAGTTGAGCATCTGCGTCTCCTGACCGTTGGCCAAATATTTCTCACGATAGAACTCAAAGTCATGAGTGTCTCCGGCCATCGCGATATCAACCTGGTGCCGCCGCAGAGTCTCGTGAATCGCATTAAAAGCAGGATCGCCGGTCCCCTGATATTTTCCGGCGACGTAGAACGGATGACCGAGCACGATGAATTTGAAATTGCTTCCAGCGCGGCCGAGGGCGGCTTCGAACCAGGCCTGCTCTCTTTGATCCATCGTGCGCATGATTCCGGTGTCCACGGCAATTAGCGAAAAGCCGGCCGTGTGCATCTCAAAAAACGACCCGCGCTGCAAACCATTTTTGATCTGGTAATACTCGCGCAGACTTTTCGCTTTGGCGATTAGTTCGGCAAAACGGCGGTCGTTAGTGATCAAGTCCGTTTTCAGATCTTCGGCCAAACGCGCCTTGAGGGCGAGAGTGGCCGCGCCGGGTTCGAGAAAATTTGCATTGAAGCCTTCATCAGCGTCGTACCAATCGTGGTTACCGGGAATCGCATAGATTGGTTTGGTAAAGCCCTTGAAAGGCAGATAGAAATTCGATTCATAGTCCCTCATCTTCCCATCCGGATAGATGACATCTGAAGAGAGCACCAGGAACTTGACTGCATCGCGATTGCTGGCGGCAATCAGCTGATCGTGTAGCGACCATTGCGAGGCGTCGCCCTCTCCGGTATCGCCAATCACCACAAAACTGAAATCGCCTGTGTCGTTAACTCCCTCAGGCGCGACGGCGAAAACTTTTTCCGGCGCGATGCCCCTGGCCAGCGCATCCTTTTCCGCGTCCTCCGTCATGTGCTTGCGCCAGGGATCGACGCGCTCTTTGGTAATCTCCTGCCACACCCCGGAGGCCCAATTCTCGGAATTGAAATACCAACTGAATCCCCAAATCGAATTAACGGCGATCAGGATTGCCGTCAATGGCAGTCCAATGCGCAACACGCGCCACAAGGCGAAATTCGGTGAATTACGAAATGCGCGCATCTCGATGGCTAACTTCATTCTTCGTTCGAGCCAGTACTTAATCGCCTTTCCCGCAGGACTCAGAGAGAGGTTAGCTGACTGCATCTGATGAAGGCGGTTCCAGGCGGTCCGTTCAAACGGCCGCGACAACCGGCGCCAGGCCAGCCGCAGCGGCAGTGCCAGTAAAATCGCGAGCAGGATGGCCACGACTGTATCGCCCAGCAACGCAGTAATCGGCGAGATAAAACCGATGAAGGACCATTCGGCATCGGTTCGCATCACATGGATCGTCAAAAAAATTCCGAATAGCATCAGACACCAGACGATGTTCTGACTATCCACCATCGGCGCACTCTGCAGCAGGCCGTCGTGCATTTCCTTCACCGCGTCGCTGGGCTCCAGGCGCAGACGCCGATCAGGATGCTGACGCGTATCGAGTTTGAAGTCAGGCGGCAGGAAACCCTTTTCCGGCAGCAGAAACATTCGCCAGCCCTCGACCAGCAAACGTAAGCCGAGAATTACGCTGATAGCCGCGATCCCCAGCTTGCCGGCCAGCAGGCGAAGTATTAACAGGCCGAGCAGAATCGTGAAAATTCCATTTGCCAGACCCCAGCGTCGATCGGACCCTTTCTGTTTGAGGGCTCCCACAATTTTCGCGACGCCGTCCGCGACAAAAAGGACCATCACCACCAGCAGAGTTCCCGACAACACCAAATTGGGAGCGAGAAACAACAACAAGCCAAGCAGGATGGTGATGCTGCCGGCAATGTAGGAAAGCCACGAAGCGATCTGGTCCGCCGCGCGAAGTGTCTGGACCAGCTGAAATAATCCTGCCGCGATCAACGCCAGTCCCAAAAGGCTAATGACCCATTCGCCGATGACCACAGGCGAGAACAGCACGAACACTCCCAGCGCCATGGTGACGAGCCCAAGGAGTCTCCGCCTGGTCAATCGTTTCCAATCAATCTGTGACATATGGTTAGAGGCTCAGGAAATTAATTTGCGAGAGTATAGCTGTTGATGAGAAGGCCCGGAAATCCGGGGCTCACCTGGCGTACCAATCTAATCGCAACCAATCGATGTTAGAGGTGAACACTCAACGAGCTGCGGAGCAGCGGACGGAGGTAATCCCAAGGCGAGGCTTTGCGAGCCTTGGGCTTGGTTCGTTAGAGGTGCAGAGCCGGGGCGACAGAAGGTTCACAACCAGGGTCCCGCCGATTACCAATGATCGCTGTCGCCCCTTCGGACTCTGTCGGGAAATTCATGTCGCTGGTGTTCTCGTGTCAGAACCGCGAGCGGTAGCGACCGGATCAATCGATACCTGGAAATTTCCGTGGGCGCAATTTTATCGACGATTCTTTTTGTGCCCGTTCTGATGAAGCTAGACGGTGAAACTTCAGGATTCGGCCCCTCTTCCCGCAGCTTCACGATCTGCGTGCGACTGCGGCTTCGTCATAGTTGGCGCGCGTCCAGAAATCAGAATTTTTGTGTTGCAGCTCCATCGGGAGACTTAAGGATTGAGAGTCGAAGGCCTGACCGCGGTTGCGACGCGGCGCCCACACCTTGAACGAGCAACGAATTCCTGTAACTTTCTCAAGCTTCGTGGATATTGTGAGCAGGGCATGCTGGACTTCAGTTCTCTCTATCGTCAGTACGCGCCGGACGTCTACCGCTTCGCGTTGTACTTAAGTGGCAATTCATCTGTCGCGGAGGACCTGACATCAGAGACCTTTGTGCGGCTTTGGACCGCGCGCAACGTGCGCGTGGCAACAGTGCGCGCGTATCTGTTCGCAATTACGCGCAACCTCTATCGCCAGGGCCTGCGCATACAGCGCCGGGAAGAGCCTCTGGATCCCGCATGGCCCGACTCGGCTCCCGACGTCGAGAGCTCAACCAGCGAAAGGGAACGCCTGCGCTGGGTTATCAAGCAGCTTCAGGCTCTGCCTGAGGCGGATCGGTCGGCCTTGTTGATGCGGGCCCAGCATCAGATGCCTTACGAAGAGATTGCCGCAACTCTGAATCTTTCAATCGCCGCGACAAAGGTCCGCGTTCATCGCGCCAGGCTTACGCTGGCGCGCAAATGGTCGGAGAAAAATCGTGAAAGTAACCCGTGAAGTTGTTAATGACCTGTGGCCCGTCTACGCCGCCGGTGAAGCCAGCGCCGACACAACTGTCCTGATTGAAGAATTTCTGCGGGGCGATCCGGAGTTCGCCGCACTCGTCAGGGACCAGGGGACGGTGGAATTACTACAGCAGCCTGTCGCCAACGTGCCGGACCGTGAACACCAGAGTCTCAAGCGTTTGAAGTGGCTCATCCAAACACAAACCTGGTTTCTGGCGGTGGCCCTCCTTTTTTCCCTGCTCCCGCTGTCGATCAAAATCGAAGGGGGTGAAATTACTTTCTTTATGCTGCAGCGCACGCCCTGGCTCGCGGCTATTTATTGGGTCATCGCGGCGGCGATGTGGTTTGGATACTTCCGTACGCGCCGGCGTTTACGCGTGAGCGGCATCTGATGACCCTAACAAAAACTATGAAACTTCGGCTCATCACCGTCCCGCTGCTTATCATGCTGCCGGGCGCTATTAACGCACAGCCGTCAAACGCTTTGGCTGAGGCATGGGTAGGGACAATTGAAACAAAGGACAAAACACAATTCATCACCATTAGTCTTTCCGAGACGAGTGGTCAGCTCAGCATCCCTCTTGACGGCTTAACCGTGAATTTCTCGTCCGTACGCTGGGAAGGCTCGCGACTCTGGTGCGAGATCGACCAGGGTGCCGTCAAAGCGCGCCTGACTGGAACCCTGACGGGCGATGAACTAGTGGGCGAAGCGGAGACGACTGGCACAAAAGGAGTGCTTCACCTGGTGCGCAGCAAGTATCTTCCGCCGGACGTCGTCGCGGGTTATGCCGGCGCGTACCGGTTCGCTGATGGCGGCTTTCTGTTGATTGATCACTTCGCAAATCTACCCAACATGCTGGTCGTCACAGACACCAGAACTGATGAAGTCCGGGCCATCTTTCCCACGTCTGACACGCAATTCTGTGCCGGTTCCGCGCTGTTTGTTCCCTATCCACGCAGCGAGAAATTCGTCTTTCGCAAGAAGCCAGGGGGAACTATCGAACTGCGCCTGACTCGTCGCCATCGGCGAGAGATCGAGACGGCGCGGCGAATTCCCATTTCGCAGGAGGAAGTCCATTTCAACAATGGCGACGTGAAACTCGCTGGCATTCTGCTCATGCCGCCGCCAGGGCCGGCGCGACACCCGGCAATCGTATTCACTCATGGCGGCGGGCCAGCAGTGCGCGAATTGTTTTGGGGCCTTGGTTATTTGTTCGCGGCCCGAGGCTTCGCGGTACTGACCTATGACAAACGGGGCGCAGGACATTCCACCGGCAACTGGCGCGAAGCGAGCTTTGAAGACCTGGCGGATGATGCGGTCGCCGGTGCAAAGTTTCTGGCCTCGCGGCCGAACGTAGAAGCGCACCAAATCGGCTTTTGGGGTTTGAGTCAGGGCGGATGGATCGCACCGCTGGCAGCGTCACGCCTTAGCACATCAGCGTTTGCGATAGCGATGTCCGGCGGTGGGCTGTCGCCTGCGGAACAGGAGTTATTCGATAGCGCATACGAGTTAGGCAAAGCCGGCTTTGCGCAACGCGAGATCGAAGACGCGCTCGCCTTTCAAAGACTGAAGAACGAAATAATTCGTTCCGGCGAGCCCTGGGACGAATACACGGAAGCGCGGCTGGTAGCGAAAGACCAAAAGTGGTTTCGCGTTCCCGGGATCGACGTTCGCGGTCCTGAAAAACGCGATGATCGCAGCTGGGCCAATTGGCGGCGCTTCTATCTTTACGATCCGGCGCCTGCCTTGCGCGGTCTGAAGTGTCCGCTGCTGACAATCTTTGGCGAACTCGACACTCCGGAAGGTGTCAAAGCAAATGTGCGGGCAATTCGTAATGTGCTCGATTCAGCAGGCAAGCGAAGCTATGAACTGAGAGTCTACAGCAATGGTCGCCACAATCTGATGGAAGTGCCGCGGGACCATCCGGAAGACTTCGTGAGAATCCAGCGGTTCGTTCCGGGACTATTCGCGCATCTGTTAGCCTGGACTCAAAAACAGGTTTCACCGCTCCGCGCAAGAGATGGAAAAACCAGACTTGGTCGTTGAGTGGCGGAAGGCCACGCGCCACGCTTTCATCGAGGCTATGACGTTAGGGTATGTAGTGGAGGAATTCTATCCCTGCATTACTCGCCGCCTCGAATCCCCGGATTTGCCACCAGATTTGTTACTACTAGTCTCTCCCCCCCTTTTTTTGTGCGAGCCGGTCATCGCAGCGTCTTCGGGAGCGATGACATGAACGCCTCGATCTGATCGCGGACCTCACGCGCATTCGTGATGAACAGGTGATGTTCGCCAGGCAGTTCCGAGACATGACTTCCTTCGGCAAAGCCCTCGAACCATTTCGCGTGGCGCCCGAAGCGCTCGCGGGCTAATCGGTAGAGCATCTGTACGTTTTCACGAACCACGGGATCGTCAGCCTTGTACCACGGCCGCATCAAGTCGGCCGGCGATTTGGGCACCGCGTAGATTGCCATTGAGGGCACGCGAATACGTTCGGGGTTGTACGCCGCCGACATCGCTTGCATCGACTTACTGAAGGCTTCACGCACCTGTGGCGCAGGCATCCACGCTGCACCGACGCTTCCTTCGGGATTGGTGACATACCGTGCGCGTAATTGTGCCTCCGGGAGAACCGGGCGTTGGTTCCTCTTCAAGAAATCACGCAGGGCGGTGAAGGACATCAGATCAGCGGGTTCCGGACGCGGCGCAGGCGGCAACTTTCGGGCGGCCGCGTCATAGTCTTTGGAATCGTCGGCACGGTTGAATGCCGCGTCGATATACACAACCCCCGCAATCTGCGCGGAGTATCTGCTACCCAGTACGTGGAGTTCTTCTCCTGCAATGGAGTGTCCAGCGATTACCGGCCGCTTCACGCCAACTGCGTCAATCACGCGCACGACATCCTCGGCGAGGCGTGCGAATTCGTACCCGGACGCCGGCGCGGATGAGCGTCCGTGTCCGCGACGGGTAACTCCCAGAACGCGGTACCGAGTGATCAGCATCGGGGCAAAGTCATCAAAGACGTGCGCGGTATCGCCGAGCCCTGCCTGGAGGACAATCGCGGGACCGGATCCACCCCAATCCAGCACCTCCAATTGCACGCCCTCTTCAACCGTAATGAATCTCGCCACGTGCGGCGACGGATCCTTCCACTCCACTTGCTGTGCTGAAGCGGATGTGGCCACTGCCAGCAGCAGGCACAGGACTGAGAAGCGGCAATGACTCATTGTTTTAGCTCCCGAACTGCATATCAACAGATGGTCGTAGTTCTTAATTTGCGAACCTTTTCGGCTCTGCGACTTTGCGTGAGGCTGATTTCGTGAGGGTTCTTTCACGCCAAGTCGCAAAGACGCAAAGAACACCGCAAAGTAGGCCACACTATTTTGTGCTGCGTAGTTAAGTTAGGGCGCACCTGGCGCCGATGCGGTTTCCAGAACCGTGCTGGCACAGCCTCATGGCCGCGTCAATAACTATTTCGCGATCAGCGTCGTCCAGAAACTCGATTTGCCAATTTCTCCAACTCCGGACTTGAGTGAAGCTCTCCGACTGATCTAATAACGCGGGATAGAGCGTGTTATTAACATTGAGGGTCGGGCTTGTGAAAGTGAGGCGAGAAGGGCCGTCATGAAATGGCCATGACCGTAAGCTCGTGGTGGTCTGAAGGACCGGCATGATCATGTCGGCCCTTCGGGTCTTGTCGGTTGTTTAGGGGACCGTAACCCCCGACCTGACGATCGGGGCTATTACATGCCGGCGCTTCGCGCCTGACCCCGGGTAGTTCGGTGATTGCTCTCAAAAGTTCAATCGGTTATCAGCTGAATGCTGGCGCCATCGTCTCAATTCGGGTTCGAGCTGCGGGATCCAGCTCGCCGACAGTCGCCAGAAAGTTCGGGTGCTTCATTCCTGATCCGAGAAACGTCCAGCGCAGCGCCTGAAGCTGAATTGAGCGGAATCGGTCCTGTTCTCCCGGGCTCAGCCCGCGTCCGGCGGCACGCTGGAACGACTCCAGATCAAATTCCACTTGTTGCTGCATTCCGCCGTCGATAAGGGCGCCGATCGCCGCGTAGTCCTCGAAGCCTTTTGCGATCTCAGCCGGACTGCAACTGTCAGAGAGCGCCTGGACCATCAGCGTATCCAGCTTTGTATGTTGGGCCTCCTCCATCCAATGATGCCGCAGCAGGCTCTTGAACTGCGAATCCAGCACAGTGTCATCACGAACGCTGTCCAGATAATGCATTTGCGTCATCCACTCGATCTGGAGGATGACCAGGGCCACTCCCAGCGGACTGTGTGACAGAACGGCGCGGCCAATCGCTTCGGGTGGGCCGATGGTTTCGCAATACGTCACGAAGCCCTGCTTGAATTCGGCCGCGAACGCTTTGAACAGTTGGATGTGTTTGGCTTCCTCACCGGCAAAATGCAAGAGTGCTCTGGTGCGGTAGTCGTCGACATTCAGCTTCGCGCGCACATGGTCGAGCACGAAAGGCAAAATGAATTCCTCGACCAGGCCGAATGTATAGAGATAGCCGTAACCCCGTATCTGGTTGAGCAGGACCTTTTCCTCGCTCGTCAGAAAGTCCAACGAGTCCAGTCGGGCCAGCGATTCGGGAAGAAATGGCCGCGTGAAGTCCAGGCGCTTGTCTCCGCCGATAAGGTCTTCGACTCGCCAGTTGGATTTCTCCGAAATTTGCAACGTCTCCTGATAGCTATATGCGGATGTCATAGTGTGTGCCTCCAGTGTTTCCAAGTGTTGCGGGTCTCCCGCGTTGTGACTAGAATCATCCGCTGCATCAGGTGCGCTGACCATGCCCAGGCGTCCGAAGAAATTGCTTCGGCGTCCAGCGGGCACACATCGCTTTGCCGCGAGTACGAAGGCTTTTGCCGGAAGTCCGGAACTCGACATGGATGCATTCTCGGAAATCCTGGGGGGAGTTGTGTTGAAGGGCGCGATGTTCTTCAGCGCCGAGTTCTCGGCGCCGTGGGGCTTTGACGCGCCGGCTGCTCAAGATCTGGCTCCGATGCTCGCCCCCGGGGCTCCGCATCTATTGATCTATCACTTCCTCGTTGAAGGTTCGGGGCTGGTCCGAATCGAAAACGAGTCACCCATCCGTCTGGAACCTGGGGACGTCATCGTTCTGCCTCACGGACATGCTCACGAAATGCGTAGTGCTGAAGGCGCCGGGCACAAGCTGTCAGAAAAAATGATCGCAAAGGTTCAGGCGCACGATCTAAGCACGATGCGAGCCGGAGGCGGTGGCGAGGTCACGCGGTTCGTATGCGGATTCATGTCCTGCGACCCACTGTTGTGCCGGCCGATTCTGCTCAGTCTTCCCGCGGCATTCAAAGTCAATCTGCGCACGGACCGCTCTGGCCATTGGCTGGAAAACTCTGTGCTGCATCTGGCCGACGAAGCCGCGTCAGGCCATGCCGGCAGCGAAGCCGTACTGGCGAAGTTGTCGGAAGCGCTGTTTGTGGACACACTGCGGCGATATCTGTCCGGGTTGCCGCCACAAGAGAGTGGCTGGCTGGCGGGCGCGCGCGATCCCATCGTCGGAAAAAGTTTGATGCTACTTCATTCCAGGATCCAACATCCCTGGACCATCGCCGAACTCGCGAGAGAGGTGGGACTCTCCCGCTCGAGCCTGGTGGAGCGGTTCACCCGCTATCTTTCCGAGCCGCCGATGGCCTATTTGATTCGTTGGCGGCTGCAATTGGCCGCGCGGGCCCTGGCCGCGACCTCGCGTGGCGTCGCAGAGATCGCCGCTGACGTCGGATACGAGTCCGAGTCCGCGTTCAACCGCGCGTTCAAGCGCGAGTTCGATTCCCCTCCGGCGCGCTATCGGCGTGAACACAGGGCGGCGAGTGAATCTACGCCAGGTTCAGCTTCCACCTGATCAAAACCAGCGCCGGCCTGGGACGAGGGACATTTCGGTACTCATGAACTAAGTCATGCTTTACGCCTTACTTGCTGATCTGATCGTAGCTATACATATTGCCTACGTCGTTTATGTCGTAGGCGGATTGGTGGCGATTCTGATTGGCGTGTGGCGGGGGAGGAAATGGATTCGCAATCCATGGTTTCGGGTTACTCACCTGCTCGCGATTTTGATTGTCGTGATGGAAGTTTTCCTGAAGCTTAATTGCCCGCTAACCAGCTGGGAGAACCAGGCGCGAGCGGCGGGGCAGCAGCCGGTCGATGGCAGCGCCTTCATGGATCGATTGTTGACCTTCATCTTGATTGGGACTGCGCCGAGGTGGGTTATCAATGGCGCGTATTTTGTCTTTGCGATCGCGATTCTGGCTACGTTCTTCTGGGCGCCGCCGAGGTGGAAAAGCGCGGGAAAAGAATTATCCGCGGATAAACGCGGATAGACACGAATCAGAGATCAGAGGTTCATGTCGATCGGGGTCAGGCCTGCGATTCTCGCGCTGACGTCATTCGCTCTCAGAATCCGGTCTAACTTCGTTTTCAAGTAAAGAGGCATCGAGGATTGAGAATCGCAGAATTCGGACCTTGATTTTTGTGACCCGACATCTCCAGCTATCTCGCTTGCCTGACCTTTGGCCGCGCCACGGCGTACATCTCTTTCGCAATGCGTTCAGTTAGTCCGCCGTTATATAGATCGAAATGGGTTCGCCCTTCAAGAAATTCGATCTTTGCATCGCTGCCCAACTTTTTCAGCTCTGTTTCCAGCAGTCTTAGCGGCTCGTCCAGGTGAAACGTGTCCGCTGTGCCGCAGAATATGTGGAGCTTACCGCGCAACTTCGGGCCGAGCGTTTTCCAGTTTGCCCGTAGGACATTCGAGATGTTGTATTTCTCCCACGCCTTCTCCACGAAGGGATCGATCCTTCCCGTATCGCGGTCGAACAGCGGCATCGGCTGCCCGTCCGGCCCTTTCGGGCTAAAGACCGCCTCGAAGGACGCCATCTGCCCGCCGTAATACCCGAGCACCCTCTCCTGCCGTGCATATTGTTCGAGGGACATCACCTCTTTACCGCCCATCCTTACCAAAGGATAGGGTTTGCCGGCCGCATCATGATAGAAGTTGTTCGACAAATTGACGGTTAGATCGGGACCGGTAAACGCCCGGAAATCGACTGGGTCTGGCGATGTAGACCAGGTTCCGCCAAAAAAATCGGGGTGCGTCACCATTATCCAGAAGGTGCTCCAGCCGCCGGACGAATGCCCTGTCAAAAAGCGGCCCGAAGGTTTTGCGTCCATCCGAAACTGTTTTTCCAGGTATGGGATAAACTCTTTTTCCAGCGCCGTGCCCCACGGGCCGTTGTTCGCTGAATCCGCAAAAACGTGGTGCCCGAGCGGACATTTCGCCTCGAGATAAACATAGATCATTTCCGGCCGTTTGCCGTCCGTCATATCCCTGGCCAGGGTTGCCGCACCGCGTAACGCATTGTAATGCGTTCCGCCATAACCGCTGACGCTATAAACCGTCGGGTACGTTTTGGTTTTCGATTTGTCATAGCCAGGCGGCAGGATAACGCTGGCCTGCATTTTTACCGGGCGGCCCCAAAAGGCCGATAGCATCGGGCTCTCAAAATCTATCAGCCGCGCGTTTGCCGGCACCGTTACGGTTCGCTCGGGAACCGCTTTCGAAAGAGTCAGATCGGTCTCGTCCGCCGGCATCTTCGTTTTGATAACCGTGCTGAGCAGGTCGCCGGCGCCGACGCCGTCATATGTATAGGAATGATCGCGGTCAAGCAGCGCCATTATCTGGTATATGCCCGCCGGGGCGTTTGAAAACGCGGCCGGGAAGGCCAGCGCGTCTGCGTTGATCTCGATACTCTTTCCTGCCTCGAGGTTGGTAATCTCCATCCCGCTCATCCAGACGGCGCCGGGATCGGTAAAATCCGGCCCGATCATGTCGAGCGGTTTCGTCGCGCGCGTCATAAATATCAAGAGCCTGCCAGATATTGGCGCGGAGTCCGTCGAAACCCCCGGGTCCAGTTTCAGCTTGAACCGAATACCATCCGCAAGGACGAACGATGGGATGCAAAGTAAAAAAAGGCCCAACGCAAAAAGCCTGAGCAAAGAACCGGTATTTTTTGACATAAATGAAGTCACTCCAATTCGTAACGACGTAAAGCCGAAACTGTCCGTCGCATATTACGAACTAAACGGTTCGGGGTCTATGTTCGCAAATTGAAACTGCGCGCCGGGCATCTGTCAATATATGGCTCCCTGTCCCACTGTGAGAGGGCTGAGGGAGCGCAGGTTGGCAAAGCCCACGTCTTCGATGAGACGTTCGGCGTCAACAGCGCTTTCAACGCGGAGGTCTTCGTCGCGACGCCACATGCGGTCACGATGGAGTTCGATCTGTTCGGAGAGAGGCGAAGTAACGGGATTTACATACTTGACTCACCCAGCTGCGGAGCGATCAGAGTTAAGCTCAAGGTGAGGCTTTGCGAGGGCATCAACATACTTGACGCATCAAGCGATGGCTCTGCCACTCTGATGCGCCGCAAGTTTGCGACGTGCCGGCTGCGCAACCCTTCTTTTTCATCGGGTCTTCGACCCGCTCCGGTCAAAGACCGTTTAGACTAAATGAGCCACTGATCGGCAAGTCGGAGAGTGGCAGAGCCATCTCAGTGTAAGAAGAAACTCGCGAAAAAAGTTTTGGAACGCCTGCCGGATTAGAACTTTTTCTTCTAAGTACTGAATTTTGAAAGCTGAGGAGTTCTGGGCCGTAGTGTGCGGCCGGAACCCGATATAGGTTTATGCGCCGGTGGGTTGCCCCATCAAAGCGCAAACTCCTATCTCACCAGACACCTTGGCTGAGATAACCAATTTCGAAGTGTCTTTACCTGCGTCTCAAGGAGAAGAACGATGTACGTCACTCTTGCCCGTAAACTTAAACCACTCGCGCTGGGTATTGCGCTCATCGCCATTTTCGCCGCCGGGCAGCAGGCCGCGCGAGCCGACGAGGTCACCGTCGGCGGCTACACTAACGGCTGCTTCGGCCCCTGTGCGCCGCCCAACTTTTCAGGGCAGCAGACCGCCTCAATTCTCGGGTTGACCTGGAACAACTCGACCTTCAACGGAACCACATCTAACGGGTTTCTTGCCCTGGGCAACGCTGGACAGCCTCCGGGCACCCAGAACGTCAATAATTTGGGGTCCTTCCTGCTGAACGGTAGCCCGGCAAATTACACTGGGCAGGCATTCAATCTGCGCGCCTCGTTCTCCTTACCTACGGGCATTAACGGCGGTAATAACTCGATTTTCACGGCGATGCTGCTAGGCAGTGTCACGAGCAATAACCAGGGCGGCGTTTTTATTGACTTTGACAACACGCCGCAGACGTTCACTTTCTCGTTCATTGATCCAGGCGGGCAAACTATAAACGGCTCTTTTAACTTCAATGTCAACGACGTGTCCGTGATTGCAGGTGGGTCGAACGTAGCGCTCACGGGGAATATCACGGGCCAGCAGCAAGCGGCCGTCCCTGAACCCGCGAGCATGATCCTGCTCGGCACCGGGCTCGTTGGGGCCATAGGCGTTGCGCGCCGGCGTCGAAATAAAGCGTCAACCGAGTAACTCGGTCCGGTCAGCTACATTAGTAAGACATCGAGAGCAGCTTTCGGCTCAGGCTGAAAGCTGCTCTCATTTCTTTCGAAAGCTCGACTAACGACAAAATTCGAATAAACTCCGGCTTGCCTTCGATTGTCCGACTCAACAGATCCGAATCAAATCGGCAATCGGCAATGTCATGATTTGATGTCCATCTCCGAAGCAGACGTTCCAGATCGCTCCAGGCTGTACTGTGCCAATTCCAGCGGATGTGCCTGGTCCGCTGATTCCAGGTGGCGCAGCAGCCTTTCGCGACGCTCCTTCTCTCTCGAATCCGCGCCGGCGGTGGAGATCAGGTCGCGCAGGTCCCGCTCAGCGTCGGCCTTTGAATCGTTCTTCAGGCAGACCAGAGCCAGGCCGGCAAGCTGGAACCGGTCGAAACTTTCCATCAGGAAATCCCGCAGAGCGGGGCTGTGCCGCAGATGAAATCTGATCGTCTCTTCAACGCCACTGATCGGATACTCCGGAAACACGGCTGAATGAATGATCGCGGAGGCAAAGTTGTTCAGCACTAACTCTGCCATGGCCTTCACTTCATTGAGGCTCGCCGCGTCTCCTTCGACCCAGGCCTTGTTGTCATAAAAGTAAGGGCGCAGGTACGGTTTCTCGATCAGGATTTTCAGATGGTCAGACGTCTCTGCCATCGCCCGCTGCACCAGTTGAATCTGAGGCTGCTGGCGGGCGCTTTCCAACTGCCGCCGGGCTGTCTCAAGCTGGTCCCTCGCGGCGCGTAATTCTCTGACGAACACGGAAAAATTCAACAGGCCGGTCACGACCAGCAGCAAGGTCCCACCGACAGTTAGCAAAGGGATTAAGAGGTCAGTATTCATTTATCCGCAGATTACGCAGAAAAGGCAGATAAGAGAAGGCGTCTCCAAGCCCTCGCTAATCTACCTTCTCGTATCTGCGTAATCTGTGTAATCTGCGGATGAATGCGTCGCCCGCTCGGTCACGGCTTGGTCGGCGAATTTACCTTGACGTCCTTGATTTCGGTCGAGAAGCGAACGTAGTTGCTAAAGATTGCAATTGACTCCTGGTTGATTCCGTCGAAAAGCTTTGGGTAATCGGCGCCGTTTATACGTATTAGCCGCGGTAACCAAATGCCTTCGGGCAGACGCTGCATCTCGACGTACACGACCGGTGGCCTTTCGCCTGACGCTGGAGGTGGATTGGTTGAGCCTGGTATGCCCGCAGCCGGCGATGGCCAACCCGTGAGCCGAGTCACTATTCGATCCTGGGCGTCGATCCAAATCTCGCCGGTTAGCCGGGCAATGTATTTCTCGTTGTCGTTAAATTGAGCGTCCGGGCGCGGCGTAAATTTGAAGACCAGTATTTCCCGGCCGTCATGCTGTGCGCGACGCGTCAGAGTCAACTCACACGTTTTGAGAAAAGTATGAATGGCGAGAGCCGCGCTGCTTTTCTTCAGGAGAGTCGAATGGTTGTTGGTGCTGTTAGTGTACATACCGAGGGGGAGCATTCCCTTCACACTCGAGTCTGTCTCGGGCGGTGATGGACGCTCACGTGCGTTCTTCTCCTCCGCTCTTTCCAAACGCTCGCCCGCCTCGGTCCGCGCCTTTTCCAGTTCAGCCGCCGGCACGGGCACGCCATCACGAGCGGTAATCAACATTACCCCCTTGCCATGCGTCCCGCCCTTCAAAGTCGGAATGAAAACTTCGTAGGTGATGGACCGTTCTGTTGTATAACCCTTCTTATCCTTCGCGCGCCCCCGGGAAATCATTACATAGCTGTACTCAGCCATCATATCGCCGGCGCCTTTACAAATTGCTTCTTTCACCAGGGCGGGGATGTCGACGGTGCCTTCGATTGAAGCCGGGACTACTGCCTCGCAATCGCGGGGGATTGGGCTAGCGTGTTTCCCCAGACTGACAGAAGCATTTTGCGCGAAGATTGGCAACGCCGGCAGCAACATCAGGAGCATGAGTTTGCCCAGACTATTGGTGAAGTTTTTCCGCATTCATTTTCTCACAAGGGTCGGGGAAAGGTTTTCTGAAGCGAACCCGGAGTATAGCAGCGCGTCTGCGTATCCGGCCAGACTATCACGGGCAGAAATACCTTAATTGCCGACGCGGCTTTGTCTTTCCGCACCTCAGGATCCGCATCACTAACCCGCGAAGCGGAACCCCAGTCCCTGACCTCAATCTGTTCCTGAAGTTCTTGTTGTCGGCGCACCTTAAAGATAAACTCAGCCTCTTACTCACCATGAAAACCTGGACTGCGTTATTTCTGCTTTTGCCGGCTCTCTTAGTGGCTCAATCAAGCGGCAGTCGTCAGACGGCTCCTCTGGTGTTGGCCCATGTCACGATCATCGATGTAGCCGGCGGTCCGTCTAAGCCCGATATGACAGTGGTCATGCGCGGCGATCGCATCTCTGAGATCGGGAAGGCCGGCGAGATCCTCTCGCCGCCGGACGCGACGGTCGTGGATGCGTCGGGCAAGTTCTTAATTCCCGGTCTCTGGGACATGCACGTGCACTGGTACAACCGGGACTCGCTGACACTCTTTACGGCCAATGGCGTAACCGGTGTCCGAGAGATGTTCGGCGGTCCTAACCTTTTGCGATGGCGTGACGAAATCGCTAAAGGCTCTTTGACCGGGCCGCGGATGATCGTCGCAAGTCCCATCATCGACGGGCCGCAACCGGTATGGCCTAACGCAATTGCCGTGGGCAATGAAGAGGAAGGGCGAAAGGCGGTGAGAGAAGTTAAGCAGTGGGGCGCGGACTTTGTGAAAGTCTATTCGCTGCTGCCGCGTGACGCGTACTTTGGCATCGCTGACGAATCCAGGCGGCAAGGCATCTCGTTTGCCGGACACGTCCCGTTCGCCGTATCTCCGGCGGAGGCGTCCGATGCCGGTCAGAAGAGTATCGAGCATCTGACTGGAATCCTGATTGGGTGTTCCGACAAAGAAACGGAATTGAGAAACGAGATCGTTAAGGCCAAATCTCCGGGCGCACGCTTTCGAGGGGAAGGAGTAGCGCTGCTGGAAACTTTCAATAGCCGAAAAGCCAAAGACTTATTCGCCCGCTTCGTGAAGAACCAGACCTGGCAATGTCCGACGCTGACGGTTCTGCGCAGCAACGCCTACCTCGGCGATCAGAGCTTCAGGGATGACCCGCGGCTCAAGTATGTACCGCCCCCAATGAGGGAGCGCTGGGGCCTGCGCATCGCTAATCGAAATGACAGCGATTACGCCAGGAAGGTGTTCAAGAAAGAGGTTGAGATTGTGGGCGCGATGCAGCGCGCCGGCGTGCCACTTTTGGCGGGAACGGACACCGGCAATCCATTCTGCTTTCCTGGTTTCAGCCTGCATGACGAACTGGCGCTGATGGTCACCGGCGGACTGACTCCGTCTGAAAGCTTGCGAGCGGCTACGTTGAATCCCGCGAAGTTTCTTGGCCTGGACAAAACGCTGGGCACGATTGAGCCGGGGAAGATTGCTGACATGGTGCTGCTTGATGCCGACCCGCTCGCAGATATTCGCAACACGCAAAAAATCAATGCGGTGATATCGAATGGCCGGCTGCTTGATCGAAGGGCATTGAACAAGATGCTGGCGCTGGCAGAAGTACCCGACCGATAAACCGCCGTAAGTGGCTTTGCTGCAAAAGTCTTTTCCACCTCCGGAAGCGGGACTGAATGGAAATGGCCCAACGCTTCATAGGCGGTGTCAAAACTCGGAGTTCCAGCGCCAAAGGCGCGAAATGTAACAGCCTGGGCCATCGGCCCAGGTTGAGGTAGTTGCAGGATCCAAGCGCTGAAAGCGCGAAATAACGCCAGCGCCAATAATGCTGTCTTCCGTTTAACGGTTCTATTTCGCGCCTTCAGCGCTTTCTAAATCTGACTTGACGCTCACCTGGGGCGTTGCCCCAGGCTATTACATTTCGCGCCGTTGGCGCTTGTTCGCCGACTTTTGCAGCAAAGCTGCCGTAAGCAAGATCCCAACCGCGTCATAGGCAAAGATTCGTTGATGCCCTCATCTTTTAGCATCCGTGATCTCAACCCCCTCGTTTCACCTGCATCGGCAACTCGAATTCAACGATAGCGGCTGAGACTCTCTGTGCTTGCTGCCGGGCATCTGCGGCGGAACTCTCGTCGACAAACTGCACACCACCGTGGACTTGCTTGAGTCTCTGGAGTTCACCTCGCAGTTCCTTGAGAGTTACCACACGTTCATTAAGATAAACGCTACCGTCCGCGCTGACTCTTACTCTGGCAACCTCCGTGGGCGCAGTTATAGTGCGCGGCTTATTTTGCCGGGAACAACCTGGCACCGAAGCGAAGATCAATAGAGCGGTTATTGAGTACTTGAACCACATACCTGTTCTCCTCCCAACAGGTTGAACACCTGCGCCGGTAAAAGCCAACCTCTGGGGCCACCAGATCAGCTTAGATACGTTTCAGTCGTTGTCCTTCATGGTTAGTTGGATCTATTTCCCCGGTTGTTTCGATCCATTTGCAAGGTGCTTAGCTGTCGTCTATTTGTCATGCTCAGGCCCTGCTTTCAAATTGTCGAAGTAAGTCGCCGTAGCCTGGTTTCCGCTTGCTCGATAGATTTCCGCCAATCTGGCATAGATACCGGCGACGTCCAATGAAGGTTCCGAATAAGCCAGAAGATTCGTCGGAAGTATGTCGTTGGGCACGATGTACCTGGACCGATAGACTCGAAATACTCGTTCAGAATGAATCGAAGATTGTTTTAGCCGGTGAGTTAATGCCTTCTCATAGTAAGCGATTGCTGAAGTCGATTGTTGTTGTTGATAAACCAGGTTACCCAACCGATCCCAGGTTGAGTAGTTGGTGTCTTCCAAAAACGCTGCTCTCTCATAAGACAGCTTTGCCTCTCTTTCGTTGCCAACCAACTCATAGCATTGGCCAAGATTTAGCCAGGGGCGCGACAGGGATGGCAACTGCAAAGTTGATTCCCGCAGCCTCCTAATCGCATCGTCAATTCGGCCTGCGTAAAAATATAGCTTGCCGAGATTAGCGTTGACGAGAGGGTCGTTTCCATAGCCGAGCTGATCTTCAAAATACGATGTATCAGCTTTTAAGATTTCTTCGGCTTCCTTAGGTAGGCGTTTCCGCAGGTCCTTGAAAAAGTCAGAATCCACTATGCCCGGAGAAAGACGTATAGCCACAGCATATTCGCTTACTGCTGGTCGCTGTCCGTTGGTTCGTTCATATAATAAGCCTAAACTCAGGTGATAAAGCGGAACGTCGCCCGAGATTTCAATGGCTTTGCGAAAATGGATGAACGCCGACTCGCGTTGTCCCAGGAAGTAATATAGCCAACCCAAATTGTGATGGAAGCAATCATCGCCAGGATTAAGGTCCAGGGCTCGATTGTAAAGGCTTATCGCCGCGCTAATGCGCGATTTATCTTCTTCGCTCAACTCGAGATCATTCTCACCAAACTTTCTGGCGTCGAGTTTCACGGTGAGCGTTGATGCCAACAACAGAGCTTTGTTCGAGACGTAGTACGCGTTTTCCGGACTTTCACTGATCGCGCTTTCGATATCGGCACCGGCCTGAAGATTTTGTTTCAGAGCAAAATCACGAGAAAAGGCGCGAAAAGCGGTCTCGCTCCTCAAGACTCGCGCGTATCTTAGTGAAACCAAGGAAAAGCTCATCAGGGCCAATATCAGGACAACTCCCAAAGGCGATCTGCTTGCCAGCCCCGGGTCCTTCGAAGATCGACCCGCCGAGAGTGGCGCTCCGGCATTGAACGCAAACATGAAGCATAACAGTGACGTCACTCCTTTATTGGTTAAGATTGACGAATAGCTCAAATCGCGAATTATCGCGGCGGCGCACACAGCCACGAACAGCACCACTGCGCTTTTGTCGAATACCTCACCGGCACTCGAGCGAACTCTCCGATGTGAGGTTTTGAAAAAGGTGATTAGTAGAAGACCATACGCGGCAAGCCCCAGCACTCCTTTTTCTATCAGGATTTGCAAAACACAATTGAGCGCTCGGCCCACGTAGACGGTATTTTCCGGGCGATAGGTCACATATTGCATTGGGAAGTTATAGGAACCCAGGCCGAACCATGGATGGGAACGAATCATCTCAGGCGCCGTTGTCCAGGTGCTAACCCGACCTTGAAGACTTCTTACCTGTGACGAGGTTCTCAAAATCGACATGGTCGTCACAACCGGCTTCGCGATCGGACTGAACGCAACAATCAGCACGAACATTAAAGTCAGGATGCCATTGAATAGAACGAGTTGCCGCCAGTGAAAGAGACGGTAGTACCAGCACAAGCCACTGCCGATGAGAAAAAAACCAGCCGCAGATATGTACAGGGCCCTCGAAAAACTGATGGCAATCGCAATCAATATGAGCAATACCAGGGACACCGCAGGCAGCAGAATGATGCGCCATCTGTGCTTGTATCTGATCAGAAGCAAGATCGGAAAGGGCAGAAACATCAGGAATAACGTAATCCACTCGGCAATCGGCATCCCGTTGGGAGTAAGTAGATCTATCCGCTCCCGAAAATTACTAAGGTCGGTAAACTGGAGAAGAGTGAAGTGCTGATACTGAGGCCGGAAGACGTAAATCACTCTGGCAGAAAGGTACGCTCCGAAAAAACCGAGGATTAGAAGCAGGCCCACGAATTGATACTCATGTTTCAAATTCGCCCTGATTGTCCAGTAGAGCAAAAAGAGAAAAGAAATATCAAAGACGCTCGCTAGTGTGTTCAGCCTGTAAGTTGAAGCGAAATAATTGACGATTTCACTCGTCATAACGACCAGAGTGGAGATATCCACCCAGCTAAACCTGACGCCACGCAGTCCACCCTCGGCTAATATGCTTCTCGTCGTATAAATCACCGCAACTACGATCAAAATGATCGCAGTGCCAGGAAAATCCCGGATTCGGCCTAAAAGGATAATACCCAGAAGAGGAATGAAGGCGATGTCAAGAATTTTTTCTGCCACAGATCGACCCGGAGAGAAGAGGCGTGTCTCCATTGTTTGAATTCCCGGTAGGGTTGGGAATTCGAAACCAGAGCGACTCTCAAGGCGGATTAACCGGTACGGCTGTTAAGGCCGAACGACGTCAGTGCGAGCCGTGTTTCAGTTCCCTTGAGGGTTATTGCGAGGTCTGCCGATCAGTTCGGGCAGCCTTGTTTTGAGTTTCGTTCTCCAACGCTTTTGCCTTCCACTGATAGATTGCCGCCAGGGCAACGATTCGTCGCAACCGGTCTTTGAAGTTCTCCGCGGCACTGCGCGCGCGAATCTCATCTTTTGCTGCCAGCTTGTTAAAGACGTCGCTATCGATTCCGGTGCGTCCCTGATTCGTATCTATCTGGCTACCATTGGCCTTCAACACCATTTCATCTACAACTTCCGAGGCCAGCAAACTATCGACCGGCAAGACAGCCTTAGCGAGCTTTGCCAGGCCCGAAAGAACCGGATCGATCTCACTTGCACTCGGCGCAAAAGAAGCCGGCATCCCAAAAGGCTGCGTACTCGCCGCCGCGGATTTAGTGTCGGCATTCTTCAACTGTCGCACCGCCTGATGCACCGCTGCGGAAGCGCCCACCTGATCTTTGTTGGCCGCATAGCGTTGCACAATCAGCGGATAAACCTGCAGCATCGAACCCACCCGGGTCAGTCGTTCTGCGAGACTCTGTGCCCCGACAAGATCTCCTTTCTTCGCGAGGCTAAGCGCTTCCCTGGTATTTACTTGTTCCGTGAAACCGGTCTTTCGCTCGCCATCGGGGAGCTTGCTGATCAATTTGCGAGCCGTTTCAAAATCCTCTCGGGCGATCAACGAGCCAATTGACAGATCATTCGGTTCGTTGCTGTTGAGGGCGTCATTATCTCTCTTGCGGAATCGCTCCTTATCCGCTTCCTCGTAGCTTTGCGTCGGCAGGGAAGCGTCTTTGCCGGGAGTACGACTCAGAGCCTCCAACTGCATGAACCGTCCTTTCAACTCGGGCGCATACCTATTGAGAAATAGCCAGGTCGAAAGCAGGATATTCCTGGCACGCTTGAGGCTTCCCGGTTCTCTCTGTTCCTGCAGGGTCAGACTCTCGATGACGTAATTAACGTACGCCCTGATCGCCTCCGGGCCCGGGTCGGGAATTCGCTGGTTGGGATCCGCGAAAAACGAGTTGGGGAACATGAGCCACGTCAATACCGCATCCGCCCTTCGGCTGTTGAAGTTTCGATCAGATGTTTGCAGGGCGGACAAGTTGTTCATACATTGAATGATGAGTCTGTCTGCCGCCGCCCGATCCTTCATTGCCAGTTCATTCACTGAGTCAACAAAGACCAGTTGAGTCGGATCAACCTCCATGTTCTCCTGAATTGAACGGCTCGCCGCTTCACTGTCCCCTTCATCCAGGGCGATACGTGCCAGCTGCGCATACATCATCTGCCGATCGTCCCTGGTCACATGGGCTGAACTATCATGTATTAGCTGATCGGCAAAAGCTTTATCTCGCCGCGCCACGCTCAATATCCGTCTTCTCACTTCGCTTCTGGCGCGACTGATCGCTGTCGGGGGGGCCGGGTCAGTCCCGCGCGGTTGAGGCTGGAACCTGGCTTGTTCTTCTTCAGTGGGATAGGTTAATCGATAGGCTTCCTTTAAGACGCTTTTCGCCCAATCTCGATCCAGCGTCCATGCCGCATCCGCAATTTCGGCATCGGCCAGTGCTCGTGCCAGGGGACCGTCCAGTCTTGGGATCTCAATCGCCAGATTCTTAACCTCAGACAACAACAGCAATTTTCGCGTGGCGTCATCCCGATACGGCTTCACATTCGTCTGTGAGTAACCCAACGAAGCCGAGAGAACCAGACCCAACACCCAGAGGAATATGCTAAAGGTTTTCATCCCAGTCCCCTTCCATTTTTCTACTGCAAGCATAGCAACCAGGAATGGGTTGCGGCCAGGTACCTAGCACGGATCCAGCTATCCTGATAGCTCAACCCTGGTAGAGTACCTGGCCAAACATCGAACCGACAGGTCGTCACCTACCCGAAGTAGATTGGGGGCCCGTCAATTTCTAGTCATGTCCTCGCATGGCACATTGCTCGTCGGCGGTATCCTGACAAGGACCAGTATCGCATTCGTGACACGGGCAACTCTGGCCAGGGGGACATGAACCCGTGTCGCACCGGCTCCAAAAGTTTCCGGATGAAGTACACCACAGCCATGCAGTGTCTCCATTTCCGAGATAGCCGAAAAAATACCCCTGGTCGGCGTAGACAGCAACTGATGCGCTGAGTAAGGCCATAACCAGCATGATTTTTAGCGCTAGTTTCCTGGCGATCACCAGCACCAATCGTGTTCTTGAGGGCTCCTTCATATTGTCTCCTTTCGAGAAAACTCTTAGTTAGGGTTGAGGTCCCAATCAGAGGGCCCCGATTGTTTTGGATTTGCGGGAAAGCACTCTGACAAGAATCGAAATTAAACGCCGAGAGGATAACTGCGGCCGGGAATTCCACCAATAAAATTCTGTTGAAGAATTCGGCTAATTGCTACCATTTCCGGCTAGCTCGGGTGTCAAAGGAGATTCTCGATTCCAGTGCTGTTTCCTGTAGTTGGCGGGTGTAGATCGGTAGATGCGCTTAAAATCTCGAACAAAGTGGCTCAGATGAATATATCCGACTCTCACACTCACCTGCTTCACGCTCAATGAACTGTTTTCCATGAGCTCTCGCCCCGTCTCTAATCTGGATTCGATCAGGCACTTCTTCAATCCCAGGCCCGTTTCAGCTTTGAACAAATGGCGTAGACGCGACGGCGAAAGATTTACTGAACTAGCCAATTGGGTAATAGCTAATCGAGGCTCCAAATTGCATCCTTGTCGGAGATGCTGGCTGACCTTTTCTATTCTCCAATCCATTGAGATACGTATCTAAGAGGACACGATTTCCTTATTTCAGAGCGGCAAGAACTTCACTTTCCGCATCCGGCGGCAGCAGTCCTTCCCAGGATTGAATTACAACTCCGTCGGCGTTAACCAGAATCAACGTCGGCGTTCCCTTAGCGCCCACCGAAGCTAAGGCAGTCTGCTGCAGGGAATCGATCTTCACTTCAAGCCTGGCAAGATATTCTCGGCTTTCGTTGAGTGCTTGAGGAAGGAGCGCTACCAGCCGGGTGTTATGCGCCTGTGCCCCTTGACTGACTACGCGTCGGTAAAACGGCGCACTTGCTGTGCAGTACTTGCAGTTAGTTGACAGAACCAGCAGCAGAGTTTGAGGCGACCGGGACCAGTCGAGATCCGGTAGCGTTATTTTGGTTCCGTTCGCTATTGAAGCGCGTGGGGCACGTATGGAAAATTGATGTCGTAGAACCAACCAACCAAGGCTGAAGACAAATATGAGCGCAGCTCCGACCACGCATAGGTTGGTAATAAACTCAATTCTATCTGCGGATCTCTTCATCTTAGCCGCTCCAATGGGGGAATCAGCTAATCGCATTTGCCAAACCGGGAAGGTGTCTTTGGAGGCAGCCTGGGGGAGATCAGTTACTACAGGCGACCATGATTTGTAATTCTAAATTCCGGAGTGACGCTCCTGAATCGGCGGTCTTATACCACTACTTTTGAGTGATAGCAAGAATTTTTTCTCAGCACCACTCCACTGCGAAATGAAGGAGAGGAACTGTAGGGCGAAGGGCAGAAACAGCTCAGGTCGAAATCAGTTGTCGGGGAATTGAAGCCGGAGCGTTCCCAGGAATCAAACCGGTTTGATGGCGGCCTGTTAGTTGCTCGTCGCCTTATACAACTCCTCATCAGAAATTGAGCTCTGCGGTATTACGACTCTTGCTGCTATTTCATCTGATATTTGCAAGTCCAGACGGTGGGCCATCGAGCAACGCAATCTCATCACTCAACCCCAAATACTCCCAACGCAACAACGCAATCGGCACGTTTCCATTCTTCCACAAGTAGTCGTGGAAGGCTCGCAGCTCGAATTTCTCCTTTTGAGTAAGACGCGCGTCCGCGAGGAACTTTATTATTTGGAGTTTGCCGATCTGATAGGTGATCGCCTGGCCAGGCGAAGATGCGAAGAAGACTGCTTCCTGTCGCGCGGTGCCTCGATCGACGGGCACGATCTTTTCCAGATAGTCGGCGGCCTGATCGATTGTGAATTCTCCGGTAGCCAGCTTCACGTCCACTTCCACGCGCAAGGCGCGCAGGCGCATGAAGTTGTACATGATCTCGCGCAGTTTCGGTTTATCGTCAAAGAAACCAAATTGCAGCATCAGTTCTTCGGCGTAAAAGCCGATGCCTTCATTCGCGCCTGAATCGTAGTAGCGCCGGCGAATCTTGTTTTCGTGCGCCCATGAAAGCGTCATTTGAAAGTAATGGCCGGGGACGCCCTCGTGGACGATCAAAGGTCTCGGGTCTTTGGCAATCGACAGAGAGAAGTAATCGAGATCAGGAGACGGCGGTTTGATGTAGCTCACGCCATCCTCTTCGAGTCTGGTGTCAGAGGTTAGATCGTCGGTGACACCCATAAACGAAAGCGGCTCGAGATAAGGCGGCAAAGGCAGATTGCGATAGTGCTTCATCCAGGAAGGTACGGTAAGAATGTTCTTCGCTTCGAGAAAACGCCGCGCCGTCCCTTCCCAAAATTCTTCCTGCGCCATCTGCGTCGCTTGATCGGGAAACAAGTTGAGTTCCGGCAAGCCCTGGTTGCGAGTTTGCTCAAAGGTTTCAAAGGCGACCGAGCGCTCCCATTCGTGTGCGCCCATCACCAGCAACTGCTCAGGCGTGAAGGGCATGAGGGCCACGTTTTTGAGGAAGTAGATGTATGCTTCACGGCCTACCGCCGTTTCATCCTTCATCTGGTCCAGGTTGGAAGTCAGCCAATCGTGAAGCGATTCGAGCGCGGCAATCGCCTCGGTGACCGCCTGGTTAAATTCCTGTGGGCTGATGCCTGAAAGCAAGGGACCAAGTTCGGTGCCGATTTTGGTCAGCCGCGACCTCACTGCGACCAGCTTCTCAAGTGCCGCGACCGCAAAAGGTCTGATCGCGTTCCCGGCAAGATTCTCCCCGGCGTCGGCAACTGTCCCGCTGAAGCTCTGCAGGACCTGGATGATTGCCCGGCTACGCGCTTCGGTAAATGGCGGCGGCTTCAGCAAAGACAGAAACAGCAGGCCCAAGGTCTGGTCGACATAGAAACCGGGATTGCGTTCCTGTCCGCAGGTGACGTTCAACTCCCAATGCGCTCGCGCGATCGCCGATCCGATCAAACGGTAATCAACCTGCTGCGGCACCGGCCATGATCGCGCGTCCATCTCCTTATGCCGCCTGCGGAAATGAGCCAGCTCTCGACGCCGGAGTGCAAACGCTTTTGTTGACCAGTCTGGAGCCCAATCGGCAGGTCTCTCGATGCGAGGAATGTCATCGCTGGAGACTGGTTGATTCTTAGCCCGCCAGGCCCAGAAGGCTTCGGCGAATTGTTGTAGTTGTTGGTAAGTGTCTGGTGTCATGTTGGTGTCCAATTTGTTTTCCTCTGTGCATCCCTGTGGAACTCTGTGTCTCTCTGGTGGTCTTTTGCTGAGATAATTTCAACCACAGAGGCACAGAGTTCCACAGAGACGCACAGAGATTCTCTTCCATGCTCTCGATCAACGCGCTCCAGGCGGCAAATTCGTCTCCAGATAATTCGTCAGCAACTCAAACACGTGTCGGGTCGTCCCCTGCCCCTGACTGATGTCGTGACGCCGGTTCGGATACTCCATCATCGTGAATTGTTTCTTGTTGGCAATCAAAGCATTAATAAGAACTTCGGTTCCCTTGTAGTGAACATTGTCATCGCCCGATCCATGCACAATCAGGAGCTTGCCGGCCAAACCGGCCACGTGCGTCACCGGCGACCCCGCGCGATAGTCCGCTTCGTTGTCCTGCGGCAGACCCATGTAACGCTCCTGATAAATCGTGTCGTAGAAATGCTGATCGGTAACCGGAGCTACCGACATTCCCACCTGGTAGATATCCGGATAACGAAACATCTGGTTAAGGGTCATTGAGCCTCCGCCGCTCCAGCCCCAGATGGCGATGCGTTTCGGATCCACAAAAGGCCAGCTCTGGACCACGCGGGCTGCAGCCGCCTGCTCCTCAGCGGCCAGCACGCCAATCTTTCGATAGACGACTTTGCGCCAGGCGCGGCCTTTGGGCGCGGGCGTGCCGCGATTGTCGAAACTCATGACCAGATATCCGTTCTGGGCCAGCATCTGATGCCAGAGGTAGCGCGTTGACTGCCAGCGATCGACTACGGTCTGGCCGGCGGGCTCGCCGTAGACATAAATCAAAACCGGATAACGCTTCGATGAGTCAAAATTCGGTGGCTTGATCATCCAGCCATCGAGCGTCACTCCGCCTCCGATGTCGGCTTTGACGAATTCAGGGCTGTTAACATTCAGCTCTTTGACCCTGCCAAACGTTTGAGAGTTGGCGGCCATCACGCGCGCGACCTGATGATCGGGGAGATGGACCAACTCCACCACCGGCGGCAAGCCGATTGTCGAGTAAGTATGAAAAGCCCAGGCGGCATTGGGAGCGATTGAATAAGAGTGCGAACCGGCCTGGGCCGCCGGGCTCACACGTTCCGTCTCGCCGTTCCCACTGAGCTTTGTTCGATAGAGATAACGCTGTGTCGCATTTTCGGGTGAAGCGATGTAGTAGAGCCAGCCGGTTTTTTCATCCAGGCCTTCGACGCTGATGACATCGAAAGCCCCCTTCGTAATCAGTACCGGATCCCCGCCGGTGCGGGTTGCTACATAAACGTGACGCCAACCGTCTCGTTCACTTGACCAGAGAAAACGCTGGCCGTCCGCAAGCCAGGGAACCTCCTCAACGTCTATGTCGACCCAGGCATCATCTTTTTCGTTGAGAATGGTGCGGACCTGGCCGTTGCGAGCGTTGCCGATGATCACGTTAAGCGAATTCTGACGCCGGTTGAGTTGCAACAGGATGATCTCGTCCGAGTTCCCTGCCCAATTCATGCGCGCGATGTAGTTGTTGCGAGGATCGCCGGGAACCTGCAACCAACGCGTGATTCCGCCGGACGCAGTCACCACGCCCACGCGACCGGCAGAATTCGTCTGGCCGGCTACCGGGTATTGAATCGTTATGATTTTGGGATAAAGCGAATCGGTGTTGTTAATCAGGTAGTAGTCGGGGACACCTTCTGTGTCTAATTGCCAGTAAGCAATGCTGCGGCCATCGGGACTCCAGCGCCAACCATCGCGGAGGTCCAGTTCTTCTTCATAAACCCAGTCAAAGGTACCGTTGATAATTCGCTTCGATCCGTCGCGCGTCAGCTGAGTAGTTCGACCGGTTGCCAGATCTTCAACATAGAGATTGTTCTCGCGCACATAGCCGACGCGCGACCCGTCCGGAGAGAACTTGGCAAACATCAAGGTCGATGCGGCGGCGTTCCTGCCAACTTGTGAAAGCTTCCTGGCCGCGATATCGAAGACCCAGTAGTCTCCGCGGGTATTCTGGCGCCAGACTTGTTCCGTATTGGTAAAGACCAGCAGCTTGCGTCCATCTTTGGACCAGGCATAGTCGTCAATGACCAGGGGCGCCGCGGTCGCGCTCGGCCGGAGTGAGTCAGCCGCGATCAAAACGCTGCGCACACCGGTCGCTGTTTCATAACGAATGATGTCACGCGCATCCCGCTTGCCGGGCGAAGGTTCCAGAGTGGTATAGGCACTGCCGTCATCCAACCAGCGGGCCGGCCCAAAAGTTTCTGAACGAAACTCGCTCGAACTGAATATTCGATCCAGCGTCAGGATCCGTTTGTCTGAAAACTGTCCGTAAGCGGTCGCGACCGACAGGATCAGACAAGCCAAAGCAGCGCCGAATGTTGAGGGTTTGAATTTCACTCTTCGTGGTCCACCTTTCGCCCGTCAATTTAGACTGCGGGACGTGATTCATCAACTCGCCAGGTCGGGAAGCGATGCTTGCAAGTGTCTGGTTCTCTGTGTCGACTAGTGTCAGAACCGCGAGCGGTAGCGACCGGATCAAGACGCAATTGAGTCGAACAACGAACGCTTTCAAGTGTATCGCATGATCCGGTCGCTACCGCTCGCGGTTCTGACACGATCGCGGAGAACACCAGCGACACGACGCGCAAATGTTTGGACAATTTGGACCCGACCTTGAAGAGGCTTTGTCAAAACTCGGAGTTGCAGCGCCAAAGGCGCGAAATGTAACAGCCTGGGCCATCGGCCCAGGTTGAGGTAGTTGGAGTGTCCAAGCGCTGAAAGCGCGAAATAACGTCAGCGCTACCAATCAGTGCTGTCTTAGTTTAACGATGCTATTTCGCGCCTTCAGCGCTTCTATATCTGACTTGATGCTGACCTGGGGCGTTGCCCCAGGCTGTTACATTTCGCGCCGTTGGCGGCGGATTGCGTTTTGACACAGCCTTTGAAAAGGCCGGGCTAAGTTCATCACGACGCTACGCGTCGCTCTCTTTGAACCGCGTTCCGTGATTACTCACAAGAATTTCAGCCAAGTCCCGAGCTTACGATAAAACCTTGATGGCCTATTCATGCGGTTGTAGAATCTCTGCACCCCAAATCCAGAACACTAAAGAGGTAAAGCTATGCGACTCAGAGTTCTTGCATTTCTGGCTATCGTTCTGACAATAGGCGCCCCGGCCAACTTCGTGTTCGCACAGGACCAGAAGTCCTCGCCTAACCACGTTCACTACAAAGAATCAGCTCAGACGTCACAGGCTTCACCAACTGGCCAGTTGGCGCCGCGACTCCAGAAACTCGGCAATCATGTCTTTCCGGTATCGACTAAGAACAAGCAGGCGCAGCTCTTCATGAATCAGGGACTGAATCTCACCTATGCGTTCAACCATGCCGAAGCAGGCCGAGCCTACCGGGAAGCCGCACGTCTCGATCCTGATCTCGCGATGGCTTACTGGGGTGATGCGCTGGCGCTCGGGCCAAATATCAATGCGCCGATGGATCCTAACAACGAACCGAAAGCGCTCGAGGTGATTCAGAAAGCCGTAGCACTCAAGGCCAAAGCAACACCACGCGAGCAGGCGCTGATCGAGGCGTTGGTAAATCGCTACTCAGGCCGGGCCGAAGATCGCCGGGCCCGCGATGTTGCTTACGCCGACGCCATGCGCAAAGTCCATCTACAGTTTCCGGACGATCAGGACATCGCCATGCTCTACGTTGAATCGGTGATGGACCTGCGGCCCTGGGGTTACTGGACGCGCGACGGCACGCCTTACGAACGCACCGCAGAGGTGGTGGCGCTCACCGAAAAAGTCATCGCGCGGAACCCGCAGCACCCCGGGGCTCTGCATTTTTACATTCACTTGATGGAGGCCTACCAGGCGGACAAAGCCGAAGCTGCGGCCGATCGCCTGCTGACGCTGATGCCCGGCGCCGGCCACATGGTCCACATGCCGGCGCACATCTATCAACGGGTCGGCCGTTATGCCGATGCCCAGCGCAGCAATGAAATGGCGATTGCGGCGGACGAAGATTACATCTCGCAGTGCCGCGCGCAAGGCCTTTATCCAATGGCCTACTATCCGCACAACCTGCACTTCCTCTGGTTCGCGTCCACGGCTGAGGGTAACAGCAAGATCGCCGTTGAAGCGGCGCGCAAAGCAGCTTCGCAGGTCAGCGACGAAGCTCTAAAAGCAGTACCGCTGCTGGCCGGCTTTCGGGTCGTGCCTTACTACGCCCTGACGCGTTTCGGCAAATGGGACGAGATGTTGCGCGAACCGGCGCCGCCGGCCACCAGCGTTTACATGCAGGGCGTGTGGCACTACGCGCGCGGCACGGCGTTCCTCGGCAAGGGCCAGACAGATTCAGCTGAGCAGGAGTTCGCGAAGGTGAAGGAGCTGATGGCCGACAAGGCGCTCGACCAGCCACTGTTTTCACCGAACACCGGCCGTGCAATCCTCTCGATCGCACAGGAAGTCCTGGCGGGTGAGATTGCCGCGGCGAAAAAGAATTACGATGAAGCTGTGGCACACCTCGAGCGCGCAGTGCGGCTCGAAGATGCGCTGGTTTACACAGAGCCGGCCGAGTTCCATTATCCGCCGCGGCTCGCGCTCGGCGCGATATTACTGGAAGCGAAGAAACCCGCGGAAGCTGAAACAGTTTACTGGGAAGATTTGCGCCGTAACCGCGATAACGGTTGGGCACTTTTTGGCTTGATGCAAGCGCTCAAGGCGCAGAACAAGAATGACGAGGCAGCGTTGGTTGAAGCGAGGTTCAAGAAGGCCTGGGCGCGCGCAGATGTGACCTTGACGGCGTCGCGGTTTGGGAGGTAGCTCAGCAAAGTAATCCGCAGATTACACTGATTACGCAGATGTGGGGGAAAGTCGATTCGCAATGAATCTGCGTAATCTGTGGATTGCCTCACTTTTGCGCCGACGGCTTCTTGAACTTCGAATCATCAATCTTCCAGCATCTTGGCCGCTAGTTCCTTCAAAATCTTCGCACACACGACTGCGGTCATCCCGCTCGGGTCCATCCTGGGATTGAACTCGACGATGTCGGCGCCCACCACCGGATCGCCGATCGATTGAATTATTTCGATCACTTGTCGCGTCGTGAGACCGCCGGGTTCCCGGTGCGAGACGCCGGGTGCAAAGGCCGGATCGAGCCCATCAATATCAACCGAGACATAAACCGGCGTGTCGAACTGAAGCGCTAAGCTGTCCTTCAAATCTTTCATCTCGATGACTTCCACGCCGAAACGCTGCGCCTGTTCGCGCTGATGTCCGTTCATGGTGCGAATGCCGACCTGCACGAGACGCTGCGCTAGTTTCGCTTCCATGATGCGGGCGAACGGGCTGGCATGTGAATGAGGATTGCCACGGAAATCATCGTAGAGATCGGGATGCGCGTCGACGTGAAGGATGCTTAATGCGGAATGCGCGCGCGCCATGGCCCTGACGATGGGAAAAGTAATTGAATGATCGCCGCCGAGCGCCAGCGGACAAAGACCTTGCGCCAGCAGCTGACCAACTGAGTTTTCTATGGCATTTGGTCCATCGGGCGTGATATCGCCGGCTTCAAACAAGACATCTTCGTGGCCCAGGTCGATTCCGGATTCGCTCCAAAGGTTCGATGCATCGGAATACAGGGCTTGACGGATCAGCGGTGGTGCCTCTGCCGCGCCTCGCAGGAAAGAAGAGTTTTCGTCAGAGCAAAAGCCAATCAAGCCGATGCGGCAGCTTTGCTGATTTTGACTGTGGGACATATTCGACTGAAGCGGCTATGCCGCCCGATGTGCGGAAAGGCTTCGCCTTTCCGGCTTCATAAATTTTTTTGAGGCTCTGCCTCAGGTTCGAGGCGTAGCCTCAAACGATAAGTGAGAAAAACTTCGTCGGAAAGGCAGATCCTTTCCGCACATCAGGCGGCAAAGCCGCTTCACGCCTCTGGCGTGCCTTTACATATTCTGTGCGGCACGCCGGAGGCGTGCGTACCCGCTTACTTATCAACCGGCACCGTATATTCAATCCACCCAATCATCATTTCATCGTAACTCGGATCGCCCCAACGCACAGCCTTGGTGGGATCGGGATTGTGCCGGTTCTTTGCCGAGTTATCGAAGTGCGCCGTCACAATCATTTTCGATCCTTTGGGAACCGGCAACGGATTCTTCAAACGATAGACGGTCTGCCAATTGAACTGGAATCGCGGCACCCACAATAAAGTCTCGCGCTTGCCGCTCGGATAGACCACTTCATACTTCATGTCTTTGCCGCGCAGGTGCATGTGCGGCATATAGCTAATCAGCTCGACGTCGCGATCGAAGGTGTACGCCGCGGTCACCTGGTGATTAGCGGCGCCGGCGGGGATCTTGAAGAAGTGATTCGGAATAGTGGATGTGATCGCCCGCTTCACCGGCGGTGACTTCGCAAAGATCATCCCCACGATCGTTTGATCTTTCTGCGGACTGTCCAGACGTTCGTGAAAACTCGAATAGTGGATTTGCAGTACTACGGTCGAGCCCGCCGGAATCTTTTTCGCTGTACCCTCAGGATAAATATCAGGCCCTTTACCGGGAGCATACGAAGTCAGCAAAATGCTGTAGCCCGCACCGCCGTCATCACCCGTTTGTCGCTTGAAGAGCGACCCGCCATTCGCCGCGCTCGCGCCATCGTCAATGACCGGCGCCTCCATCTTCATGCGCGAGAGCGAGCCCTGTTTATAGAAAAGCGATGAGGGATCGGCATCAGCCTGCGGGAACTCGCCGCCCAGACGTTTCGCGGCATCAGTTTGCGCCTGCGGCGGCAGCACGTGCGCAATCACGTGGTGAACGACGCCCTTGTTGCCCGGGACAATCTCGGCGGCCTGCACCCACTTGTCCTCTTTGAACTTTGTCGGGAAAGTTACATAGACGTAGGCGTCGGGCGAGTGTGCCTGCACCGTGTACGGTTGAGTCATCGCCAGCACATAGTCAGGTTTTCCAATCTGCCAGTCGGTTATTTTTTTCGGCAGCTCAGGCAGATCTTTCGGGTCTCCCTGCTTCGCTCCCTGGGCCACCCAATCGACGATCGTGTCGATCTCCTGCTGCGTGAGGCGGGCCGCGTTGGCAAACTCACCATAGTGCGGATCAGCGTGCCAGGGCGGCATCTCTCGGGCGGCCACCTTCTGCTTAATCGCATCCTTAAACGGCAAAGCATCTTCGTAGTCGAGGATCGAAAACGGCGCGATGTCGTCAGGACGATGACAGGCCGCGCAGTGTTCGTAAACGATCGGAGCCACGTCACGGCTAAAAGTAACCTCGCGGTTTTGGGCGATGGAACGATGGCTGGTGTTTGAGATCAGGAGCAGGATAATTCCCATCAAGAGAGTGAAGACTTTGAGCGAGCATGACCTGAGTGTTTCAGAGCGCGCCAGGAATCGGACGACGCCTTTAGGGACCCAATATTTATAGTTACGATTCGGTTTCAAAGTCTCAAGCTCCTTTAGGAGCGGGATATGGTTTCGCTCCTAAAGGAGCTTTAGCCCACATTTCCCAGGGGTTGGTTTATAAACATCTCGCTCCCCAGGGAGCGAAACACCCCCGAATTGACTGGAACGCAGGCGTCCTCGCTTGCCACCGTTGTGCAACCGAGTCCCTCGCACTCCAGTCTAGCCGAGCCGGAAGAACCCTCGGATGCGACGAAGCAAATCCCCCTGGTGTTGTTTCATGCGCGCCAAACGCGCTTCTTCGTTCAGGCCTTCGCGAGCAGCGTCCAACTCAACTCGCCGGCGCGCGAGCACCAGTGAAATATCTTCGGCGATTTCCGGCCGTTGACGCAGAATATCGTGAAAGGCGTCCTTGTCGACCCGGTAACACTCAACATCGGATAGCGCCAGGACCGTGGCCGAGCGAGGCTCGCCCGTCATCATGCCCATCTCTCCAAAAAAATCTCCCGGATGCAGAGTGGCCACGCGTTCAGTGAGATTTCCGTCGAGGGAAACGCGGACCTCGGCATCACCGCGTGTCAAAACATAGAGCCAGTGCGCCTTTGCGCCTTGCCGCGTCAAAGCCTCGCCGCGGCCAAACGGCGCAACCAGGAGACGCCGGGCCAGCGCCTCTCGCTCGTCATCGGCCAGGGTCCGGAAAAGCTCGACCTGCTTCAGGGTTTCACTACGGTTTTCGATTTCCTCGGTCGTCTTTCGCTCGCGATGCGACTCATCCTGCTCAGTCAGGAAGAGCGAATGCGCGGGAATTGACAGCGGAATGTTTGCGCGCTGCAGGGCAAAATAGACTCGGGTGCGCACCACGGAATTTGTGGGATCGTCGACCGCCAGATCCGTCAGCCAATAGCGAACGGCATAGCTGCAATAGCTCTCTTTGAAATCCATCACCACACAATTGGGCAATGGCTCAGTGGCAATGTTGGGAATAGGCTCCGCGCATAAAGCCGTCTCGACGATGTCGATCACCCTGGCCGGCGTGAAACGAAAGTCGACATTGAAATAAACCCATTGCCGGTGTTGACGTGGTTGCCCGGCGCGGCGACCCAACACCGTCACGGGGGTTTTCATCAGGGCACTGTTAGGAATCACGATCGTGTCCCAGTTCCGGGTCTCAATAGCCGTATGACGCCAGCGGACCTCCTTCACCAAACCTTCCTGGCCGTCGATCTTGATCCAGTCACCGACCCTGACAGCGTGCTCCAGTTGCAGCGCCATGCCGGCCATCATGTTGCCCAGCGTATCCTGAAATGAAAGACCGATTACCGCGGTGAGTACGGCTGAAGTTGCGATAATGCCGGTCAGGTCAACGTCTTTCGATAGCACCGTGATGGTCACAACTATGTAAGCGACCGCCATCAGCAGATCGCGCAGGAAGCGCGGCGGGCGCAAACGCAAGGCAGCCAGAAACACTTCAAAGACGAAGGCACCCGAGACGTTAACAAAAGCGATGGCCAGGAGGATTCGCCAGGACCACCTTACCCATTTGTATGCTGAGTCGGCTCGCGTGAAGCCATATGAAAGCAGCGTGGCTTCAACCAGAAGACCGCCCAGTGCCAGGCCGAACAAGAGGAGAGCTGTGCGAATTCGCTGGCGTTCGTTCGGTCTTGCCGCGAAAAGAATCACCGACGCGATCAGGAAGATCAGAATCAGCAAGGGCAGAGTTCTGCCCATTTCGGTTGCGTTCTGAATTTGTTGCCAGAAGTTCATTTGCCAGGGGACCTGAAGAGGCGGAATTCTAACACACGCTATCGGCGGATGATTGTCAGCCCTTGATTGAAACAGTAGCCGCGGCGAAACAAAGAGGCCGGAGACAATCGACGAGTGTCAGAACCGCGAGCGGTAGCGACCGGATCAAGACGCATTTGAGTCGAACAACGGACGTTTCAAGTGTATCGCATGATCCGGTCGCTACCGCTCGCGGTTCTGACACTGCTCCGCAGCTCGAGTTCAAGGGTCTTGCGTAACGGATTTCTCGCGGATCATCGTCGCGACTGCATCCACCCACGCAGGTTCGTCGTTAAGCGAAGGAATCAGCTGCAACTCTGTGCCACCGGCTGCGATGAAAAGGTCACGGCCGCGAATCGCAATCTCTTCCACCGTTTCCAAACAGTCGGCAACAAATGACGGACACGCAACGGCAATTCGCTTTTTACCGCGACGTGCAAGGTCGGAGAGCACTTCTTCGGTATTCGGGCTGATCCATTTTGCGCGGCCGAGCCGTGACTGAAAGGAAACCGTGTAACTCTCCTCGTTCAATCCCAGCCGTTGGGCGAATGCCCGGGCGGTGGAGAAGCACTGCGCGCGATAACAATTCCGATTCGATGCGCTGACCTGTTCGCAGCAGTTCGCCGATCGCAGGCAATGTTCAGGATGCAATTTGGTGACGTGGCGCTCGGGCAAGCCGTGGAAGCTGAAAACCACATGTTCAGAGTTCTCCCCAGTCAAAACGTGGCGAATTCCTGAGGCAAACGCATCGATAAACTCTGGCCGATCATAAAAAGGTGGCAGGAACGTGAGCCGCTCGCGGCAACCGAGCAGCTGCGCGCTTCGCCTGGTCTCGACGACCGCGGTTTCGAAACTGGATTCCGCGTAATGCGGGTACAGCGGTAAGACGATAATTCGGTCCGTTTCATCTTTTAGCTTCGCCAGCGCCGAGTGAATCGAAGGATTGCCGTAGCGCATCGCGAACTCAACCTGAAACTCACCGCCTAACTCGGCGGCGACTTTCTGCGCGAGGTTGCCAGTATGCACCAGCAGCGGAGAGCCTTCAGGCAATTGCACCTTTTGATACGCCCTGGCCGATTGATACTTACGCCGTGGCACAATCAGAACATTTACCAGAAACCAGCGCAGCGGCGCCGGTACATCGATGACAAAACCATCCATCAGGAACTCGCGCAGGTAGCGCCCCACCGCCTCAGGCGTCGGAGCGTCAGGAGTGCCAAGGTTGATGAGCAGGATGCCGGTGCGTGTCATAGATGCTTCACCGGGCAGATGTGGCACAGACTTCAGGAAGCTCTGATCAAGGTCAGAATGAAAATAGCATTTGCTCCCCTCCCTTTGGGAGGGGCCGGGGGAGGGGGCAGCTACGGCAAAGAGAAAAGCAAATTACCTGTGTGCGCGGGCTTTCAGCCCGCGCGGGATCTTTTTTGGGTATCGACTCGTAGCTGCGCCCCTCCCCTAACCCCTCCCAAAGGGAGGGGAATCTACTTAGAGGTTCCTTCAGTCTGTGTTTCCTTGTCGGATCGGTCCGTAAGAGCTATCACAGACTGAAGTCTGTGCCACTTACCCAATATTTTCCGCCACAACCGCCGCGCGTTCCAGAATCTTCGCCAGGCCAATCCGGCCCAGATAATTTCCCACTAAACCTATATTGTCCGGTGGTGCAGGCAGCATTGTCAGGACCTTTTCGAATTCGATTGAGTAATGCGGCAGCGCATTGGGCCATCGTGTGACGTAAATATCGAGGGGTTGATCCTTCCTACCATAAAACCTCTCTCGCTCAGACGTAATCAGCTCGGCAAACTCTGCGTCCGTCAGATTAACTACGTCTGAATCCAGAGCCCCGCCAAAAATCCAGGTTTCGGCGTGCGCCGGTCCCCGGCCGGCAAAGATTGAATCGTTGAAGAGCACGCCGCGCGCGCGAAAGCCCTGGTCGCGCGGAAACAGACAGCCAAAGCCGTTGAGTTTAGCGGCAGTCGTCGCATAAAAGCAGGTGACCGTTGCGATCGACAACATTTCAATTTCGTGTAAGGCCGCGCTCAGGTCCGGCGCTTGTGGCGCCAGATATTCGGCGGCGGCGCGGGCCGAAAGACAAACCACTGCCCGCTCGCCTGAGCGAACCTGCGAATCTTGATTGAACTGAAATTCAACGCCCGCTTTCTCGAGATAACTCTGCAGTCCATCGATCAATTGCTGCATGCCGTTAGCCGGCGCGACCGTACCTCGGATCCTGCCCTTCTGTGGTCGATTTGTTGCCAGATGGTCCGGCAAAGCCGCGCGCCCAAAGATCAGACTGGCGCTGAGTCGTTCGGGATCGCCTGCATAGATTCCTCCGAGTGCCGGCGTCAAAAGATAGTCGGTCGCGCCCGGGCCTATTACTCGCCGGCCCCAAACGGCAATCGTTTCAAACTGTCGCGGACGCAAGCTCCGCGCGCTCACGCCAAAGCGCAGAGCCATCCTGCCGATATCTGAGAGCGTGAGCGGCACCTGCTTCGGTTTGCCGCGAAAGATGAATCGCCGGCGCCCTTCTTTTCGTGTCGGCATCAAGGGCACCTCGAGATCGGCGCACATCGACTCGAGCCGGGTTGAATTCAGGAGACCATTCGCCGCTGTTTCCACCAGACCATGCGGAGTGCGAAGTGTTTTGATTAAGCCGCCGGCGCGATCGGTTCTTTCGACGAGGCGGACCTTGTGACCATGTTTGGTAAGGAAGTAGGCGGTCGTCAGACCTGAGAAACCTGCGCCGACGACTGTAATGGTTGTCATGAATTAAGTTTGGAGTTCCGCCTTCAGGCGGCAAATACTCGACTCCCGGATCCCGCCTAAAGGCGGAACTCCATACTCAAAGCGCTTGCGAGAAAACCTGCGGCCGCTGTTCCTGGCTGCGCAATCTCTGGTCAAAGAACATACAGGCGTTGCGGAGGAAAGGCGTTCCCTTCTCGGTTAATTGCAAACTGTCATTGGAGACTTTCACCAGGCCATCTTCAATCATGGGCTGCAAAAACACTTTCGCATCGTCCTGCTGGTCGAGGTCGAGGTCTACCTTGAAGCGCGTCATGAATTCCAGAATCTGTTCACGTAAACGTCGATCTGTTTCAGAAAGCAGGTGGCCTCGGAGAGTAGGTATCTCATTGAGCCGGACGCGCCGGTCGTAAACCGGAAAAGCCTTTTCATTCTGATGAAAGCAGGTCGGCGTTTCCGAGATTGCGCTCACACCCAGCCCCAGCAAAACCGTCGTGCGCCTCTCGGTATAGCCCTGAAAGTTTCGATGCAGGGTGTGTTGGCGTTGGGCTGCGGCCATGCCGTCGCTCGGCAGGGCAAAGTGATCCATGCCGATTTCAATGTAGCCCGCCTGGGCCAGCATCTCTCGCGCCAGTTCATAGAGCGCGCGCTTATCGCCGGCCACTGGCAAATCTTCATCCTTGTAACTTCGTTGTGCCGGCTTGATCCAGGGCACCCGCGCAAAACTATAGAGCGCAATGCGATCAGGGCGGAGATTGATGGTCTTCTCGACCGTCTCGCGAAACCGTTCGGGATTCTGTCGTGGCAGACCGTAAATCAAATCATAATTCACCGAGGTGTAGCCCAACTCCCGCGCGGCCTCAGTCACCGACCTGGTCACTTCATAGGGTTGATGACGATTAACCAGGCGCTGCACTTCCGGATCAAAATCCTGTACCCCGATCGAGATGCGCGTAAAACCCATTTGATGCAGCATGATGAGTTGGTCACGGGTTGTATGTCCCGGATGAACCTCAACTGAAGCCTCAAAACGATTCTGATCGATGCGTGTTTGCGAAAGAATCGGCTTCAGGATGCGCTCGAGATTTTCTTTGGCGAAAAACGTCGGCGTGCCGCCGCCCAGGTGCACTCCCAACAGAGGCCTTTCAGCCAATGCCGGCACACGATCCAGATACAGATTCCATTCAGTGGAAAGCAGTTCAACGTAGCCTTCTTCGCGTCCGTGGTCGCGCGTAATGACGGTGTTGCACGCGCAGAACGTACACAACGTTTCGCAGAACGGCAGGTGAAAATAGAGCGACCACGTCGCCGCTTCATCGGCAAATGCTTTGTTGAGCTCCTCGAGCCAACGTTCGGTCGTGGGCGAATCAGTCCAGAACGGGACTGTCGGATAGCTCGTATAGCGGGGCGCCGGGACGTCGTACTTGGCGAATAAATCTGTCACTGCATTACCTCTCTGACTGTGTCCACAAATAGTCTGACATTATCTTCCGGAGTCCCGGGCAGAACGCCGTGACCGAGTCCGCAAATCCAACCTGCCGGACGTTGCTTCGTCATCGGTTGCAGATAGTTTTTCAAATGGCGCTGAAGTTCTTCCCGGTCGGCAAACAACAGCGTCTGATCGAAATTTCCCTGGACAAACCCCTGCGAACGGATTGAAAAGACTTCGCCCAGGTCCCAACGGTGATCCACGCCGATGCCGGCCAGCTTTCCCTTATCGAATAGCTCATGCCGCAGGTGTGCGGGCTGGGTGCCCTTCGAGTAATAACCGATGCGCGATCCGCTGGTCGCAGTCAGCCGCTGAAGCTGCGGCGCAATTTCAGCGGTGAATATACTCGGGGCCAATTCGCCGGCCGCGGTGTCAAAGATCATTACGACCTCGGCGCCGTTGTCGAGCTGGAGCTGAATGTTCCGCTCCAGCAGCGGGACGATGATTTTACAAAACCTCGGAAACAACGAGAGCAATTTCTTCGAATCGCTGAGGCTGCCTTTGTGCGTACCTTCAACAGCATATACAAACAGCGTCCAGGGACCGCCGACAAAACCAATCAGACTCCGATCATTCGGTAACAAGTTGCGCGTCGCCCGCACGGCGGCACCCTGAAATTGCAGATGCGGCCAGGCGTCATCAAGATCGCGGAGCTGCGAAATACTCTGCGCATTCAGTTTCCAGCCCAACTGTGGTCCGCTGTCTTTGTATTCCAAACCCATTCCCAACGCTTCGAGCGGGAAGAGGAGATCACTGAAGAGAATTGCCGCATCGAAACCAAAATCCAGGACCGGACCGAGGGCGACTTGCGCAGCTAATTCCGGCTGCTTGCACAAATCCATGAACGAATGTCTGGCACGCAAAGCCTGGTAATGTTTGTGATAGCGGCCCGCCTGGCGCATCAACCAAATTGGAGGAACAGACTGCGGTCTTCGCGCCAGCGCGTTTTGGAAACGAGCGTTACCGATTTGCTCCTGGATTGCTGAAGTCATTTAATTCTCCCTCTCGCTTTTGGGAGAGGATTCACCTACTTGACTCACCCGCACCGTCGTACCGATCTAATCGTAGCTACTCGACAGTAGACGTGACCCTTCAACGAGCTGCGGAGCAGCGGTCAGAGTTAAGCCCAAGGTGAGGCTTTGCGAGCCTTGGGTCAAACCACCCAAGGTAACCGAGCCCCGAAGGGGCGACAGCGATTACTAATCAGCGGGGACCCTGTTCACGAACTCTCTGTCGCCGCTTCGCGGCTCGCCGAATCCACCGAACAATTACCCAAGGCTCGCAAAGCCTCACCTTGGGCTTAACTCTGCCGCTGCTCCGCAGCTGATCTTATCTGTTCAGCGTAGGCCCTAACCCTCTCCCAAAGTGAGAGGGAACAAACCTATTCCGCGTTTCCACACCATTGATAACCAACCCCGCGCACTGAGCGAATGCAGGTGCCACTCGTATCGCCTAACGTCTGCCGCAGCCTCACGATCATATTGTCAATCGTGCGTTGATTAAGAAACTTATCCTCGCCCCACAACTCGTCGAGGATCTGGTTGCGGCTGACCACACCCGGACTGCTGCTAATCAGCAGCTGTAGTAATTCAAAATCACGGGCCGGTGGAGCTTCTCGCTGGCCGTCAGGTTGCACGATGATGCGACTCTCGAGTTCGATGGTTCGTCCATTGCAGGAAGCCTGATGACGAACGGGATGCCGGTCCAGGACATGCTCGACACGCAGCAGAAGCTCTTTCAAGTGAAACGGCTTGGGAATGAATTCCTCGGCGCCAATTTCAAATCCTTCGAGACGGTGTTCAGCCGTGCTGAGGGCAGTCATGAACATGATCGGCAACTTCTTGCTTTCCTTAATATGCCGGGCCAGTTCGAAGCCGGAACCATCCGGTAAACCAATGTCGAGAATGACCAAGTCCCAGACGCCTTCATCCAGTTTTTTCTCGGCGCGCTGTTTGGTCTCGACCCACGCGACGTCGTACTTTTCGCGCAGCAGACGCTCGTGCAAAGTTGCGCCGAGCGAGCGATCATCTTCGACCAGTAACAGTCGCTTCATAACGCATCGGTACGCACGCCTCCGGCGTGCTGAGTTTCGGTATTCACGTTTGCGGCGGGCTGATTCCCAGGAAGCACGCCAGCGGCGTGCGTACCGGGCAGATCAACCTCAGCCACAAATCCGCTCACTTCCCCGTTGCGGAACTTGATCCCACCTTTCATCGCCTGCGCCAGCTGGCGAACAATGTACAAGCCGACCCCGCTGCCGCTGCTGCGCGCATGGCGAACGAAAAGCTTACCAAGTTGGGCCTGGTCACCCTGAAAGCCGCCCCCGTTATCAGTCACGACCACTGCGACCCGGCCGCCGGCGTGGCGTACCGTTACTTCCACCTGAGTCGCGTGCCCATGGATCACCGAGTTTTGCACCAGGTTCGTCAGCACACTTTCGAGGGCGCGCGCATCCGCCATCACCACCCCGTCACCATTGAGCGTGATCGTCACGCTGGGCCAGTGCAGCCGCAGCGCTTCAATCCGCTCACTCAGACGAATCGGCTGGAGAAAGAATTTTCCGCGCGGCAGGTTTACCAGGAAAAGGGAATTCTCCAATTGCAGTTGCAGCCGCAAAGTATCATTCAGCAAGCGTTCCAGGAGCGGATTTGCTTCCGCACTGGCAAAGTCTTCACGCAGGCTTTCCGCCTGCAAGCGCAGGCTGGCCAGCGCGGTCTTCGCGTCATGAGTAAACGCGGCAAAGAACTCTTCGACCTGCGCATGACGTTTTTGCTCGCGGCGCGCGTAGTAGAACAGAGCCAGCCCACCACCAATCAGCGAGGCGATCAGAATACTGCCTTCCCACATCAGCATTTGGTAATGCCGATTGAGTTGGGTCGCATTTTCGAGGTTTAATTGATTGATTAAGTCGAGCTGTCGCAGGCCAAAGATCAGCCACCACACGGCGAGAGTCACCGTAAAGACAACCCAGAGCGTCACCAGGGCGACGGCAATCCGACTTGTCTTACGTTCTTTGCTCATCTCGGTACGCACGCCTCCCGGCGTGCTCGACATTGACTGACCCGTGCTTAACAACACTCTTCGATAGCCGACAGAATCGCTTCCTGCGCTCGTTCAAGTAACTCATCGGAATGCGCCAGCGACATGAAGTTAACCTCGAAAGCGCTCGGCGCCAGATACACTCCGCGATCCAACGCCGCATGAAACACCCGCGCAAACACCGCCGAACTCTCGGATGGGATTTCTTCGATGCGACGAATTGGTTTTTCAGTCTTCAGGTGTAACCAAAAGATTGAAGCCTGACGCGCGACCGCAAACCGAAGATCTCGCCCATGCAATTCAGAGTTCAGGCGATCGCAAAAGACTTTCGTCTTTTGTTCCAACTGATCGTAAGCATGGACGGCCTCCAACTTCTGGAGTGTTGCCAGGCCGGCGCGCATGCCCACCGGATTCGCGCTCAACGTTCCGGCCTGATAGACAGGCCCTACCGGTGCGACCAGTCCCATCAGATCCTTCCGGCCTCCGTAGGCCGCGACCGGAAAGCCGCCGCCGATCACTTTGCCGTAGGTCACCAGGTCCGGGCGCATGCCCAACACTTCCGCCATGCCCCCGAGGGCGACGCGAAAGCCGGAGATGACTTCGTCAAAGACAACCAGCGCCCCGTGCGCGCGCGCAACTCTGACCGTTTCTTCGATGAACTCGCGCCGCTGAGCCAGCAGACCATAATTCGCCGGCAACGGTTCAAGAATCACCGCCGCAATCTCTTTCCCGAAGCGTCCGAAGATTTCGCGGACCGATCGTTCATCATCCAGCGGCGCGACTAACGTGTCGCTCGCGACGTTGTCAGAGACGCCGGCACTCGAACTAGCTGATTCACCGGCGAGGCCGCTACCGGCTTTGACCAGCAAAGAATCGGAATGTCCGTGATAACAACCTTCAAATTTGAGAATGCGATTTCGATTGGTGGCGGCCCGGGCCACGCGCAATGCGCTCATCACCGCTTCGGTGCCGGAAGAAACGAACCGGAGCATCTCGACCCATGGCAGGCGAGCAGTTATCCACTCAGCCAGTTCCAGCGAGTAAGGCTCGCAGGCGCCAAAGCTCCAGGCGGTCTCGATCGCTTCTCTTACCGCTTCCGCCACGTCCGGGTCGCGATGGCCCAGCATCAAGGGGCCGAAGCTCTGACAAAAATCAATGTAGTCGCGTCCATCGACCGACGTCAGAACTCCGCCTTGCGCGCTGCGAAAGAATACCGGCGTGCCCCCGACGCCTTTGAACGCGCGCACCGGACTATGCACGCCGCCGGGTGAAACGCGCGATGCCCGCTCGAAGTATTCGAGTGAGAGACTATTCGTCAATTCCGCTTTTTGAGAACTCATTGTTAAGACTTTGAGCAGCGAAGGCGTTCTGTTTGGAGTTCCGCGTTTACGCGGCCGTAGCTATCTGCGAACATGCCGCCTAAAGGCGGAACTCCAAACCGATCCAAAGCGGTGTCGCCGCTTCGCTCTGCCGCCGCACTCCAGATTAAATTCCCAAATTCTTCGCATACCGCGCACCGTACGTAATGACGTACTGCGCGCCCGCGCGCTTGAACACATGCCAGGTTTCCAGCAGGGCCTCTTCAAATTTGATTAATCCCTGCTCTGCCAGCAGAGACATTCCGGCGTATTCGCCGCTCACCTGATACGCGCCCACTTGCAGCCCGGTGCGCTCGTGAATCGGCCGGATTAGATCCAGTGAAGTCAGGCCCGGCTTCACCATTAAGAGATCGGCGCCTTCCTCGGCGCAACGAACACTTGAGGCCAGCGCATCACTCCGGTTCCGCACATCAAGTTGATAGTGCCGGCGGTCGCCGAACTGAGGAGCCGAATCTGCGGCGTTTCGAAAGGGACCGTAAAAGTTGCTGGCGAATTTGGTGCTGTAACTCATCACCGGTACCAGATTGAAACCGTGCTCGTCCAGCGCTGCGCGAATACGCGCGACGCGGCCATCCATCATGTCGCTGGGACTGATGCCGTCGGCGCCCGCCTCGGCGAAAGCCACCGCTGATTTCGCTAACTCGTCCAGAGTCTGTTCAAGTTTGATTCCCTGCTCATCAAGCACAGCGCAATGACCATGCGTCGTGTACGAGCAGAGGCAGGTATCAATCCACAGGCACAAGCTCTTACCAAACTGTTTGCGAATCTGAGAAATGGTTTCCTGCGTGCTTTGATGATTGAAGCCGCTCTCCTTTTTCTTAGACGGCACGGGAAACAGCAGGAAGTGCGTCACTCCGTCCTGCAAATCTTTTTCAATCTGACGCAAGACTGAAGGAATGTTGTGGCGAAGGTTGCCGCGCAAGCCGGGTATCGGCTCTTCCTGGCCCAACCCTTCGACCACAAAAAAAGGTTGAATCAATTGAGCTCGATTGAACTCAGTCTCTGCGCAGAGGTCGCGCACGTGCTGAGAGTTTCGCAGACGCATCAGACGCTTCATCATGATTCACTCGGTAAACGTGTCAGAACCCGGAGCGGTAGCAACGGGCTCACGTAATTCTGCCGAGGTAATTTCCGAACAACCGGTCTACGGCTCGTCATGATCCGGTCGCTACCGCTCCCGGTTCTGACACGGACATCTCCCTCTGCCATTGCTCTTGATCCAAAAACACATGCGGCTTGATTCCGTTCCTTTCCAGAATCCGTTGTGTGTTTCCCGGCCCGCAAAAATGGGTCATGCCTCTAATCCAGGGATTGAGGGACAACGCATGCTCGAAACTGGATCCGCTCTTCCAGAAGAAGTACCGCTTTCCCTGCAAATCATTATTCTCGCTGTTTGATAAAAGCGTGTAAGTCGCCAACATCGGGATGGCGCCCTCAGTGTACCCGCGATCATGAGTCAGCTTAAGCCAGTTCAAGGGTCCGCCCACCAGCGTATCGAGATACGGCAATTCCTGCTCGCCTAAACTCTCGGCACAACCGTTTACCCAAACACCGCGATCCGCCAAACGTTTCCACGTCTGAACCCCGCTGGCCCACACAATTTGGTTTTCTTCGCTGCGCCAATCTTTGGGCAAAGCGAAGGCTTTGGCAACCCAGAGTGCGTTAAATCCGTTCATCTGAGTCACCGCAATTTTTTCGCGCCTAAACCACTCGGAGTGCACGCCGGTAACGGGCCACATAGCTTTCCATTCAATTCTCGCCGGTCGCGGGGTCGAAGGCGCCAGCGAATAACTATCGAGCCGCTGCCCCGCGTCGGTCACCCCGCGGAGAAACGTCACTTCGCCAAACGGCCGGCGCAACACGCTGGCGCCAATTTTTTGATGACAGCCGCCCCCGAAGCTTCGCAGAATCTCGCGCTCGTGTTCGACCGCACCGAAAGTATCCGCACAGTTTATCGGTGCGATCATAGATCGCAGGTCGTCGCGCCGGCGTGAAATCTCGATGGCCAGAGCGCCCTGGGCGGGCGCCGAAGGGTTCTCGCGCAAAGGCATGACCATGAAGCGGCACTGCGACAAAGCCGCGCGCAATTCCTTCCTGGTCTCGTGAAAATCATCCGCGCCCACCGCCGGCGCCGACAACAGACGGTCGAGTGCGGCCTTGGCCACAATCAAGCCATCGACTTCTGACTCTAAAAGTTTCCGCACCCGCGTCGGAACGTTGCCGCGCACGTTCGCGAAATTCAACTCGGTCAATTTTGCCGGCAGGGCCTGACGCAGGAACGAATCGAGGTTGTGCGCGCGTCTGGGTGACGAGGTCAGGATTGTCATCACGCCGGACGCTTCGACTTCGGCCCAGCGATCTTCGCGTACGAGCAGAAGGTCCCGTGCGTCTGCGCGCGGCAGCGTCGCGACGATTTCAGTTTCAGGATCGATTTCGATTGCCAGATCTTTCCAGGAGTGCACGACCAGATCGAAATCGCCACGCAAAAGACCCTCCCGAAAGTCCTGAGTGAAAACTCCCTTCTCAGGCATTTTCCAGAGCGGATCGTTCAGATTTTTGTCGCCGAGAGATTCGTGAAAGGAATAGTCGAGTTCGATTTGTGGATGTGCGGCGCGGAGAGTCTCGCCCACAAGGTACGCTTGAATCCTCGCCAGGTCACTCCGACGCGACCCGATCGTCAGGCGCATAAGTCTTCCCACCCGAAGGGACGGAATTGCGCCTGCTGGGTTTGGCGTTGGACCAACCGGTTGATTTCTGCACGAGCGGCTGCGACGTGTGATTCTAATCGCTGGCGCTCAGAGCGAAGCGCCGCAAACAATTCATGAAGCTTGATCACCGGACCGGAGACGGGATCCGTCTCAGCTTCGCCGCGAAGATCCAGACATTTCGAGAAATTAGCGCTCTGGAGATTTGCCCAATCCGCTACCTGTTCGGCCTTGAGCGGCGCAGCGATCACCAGGGCAGCCTCGTTCTCTTTCCAGCCGGCATCGTTGGCGGAATACTGAAGCAGCTCAATCTCCGGATACTCTTTAAGAAGATCCGCAACTCTGTGTGGATTCCGACAGAAGACCCGCACTTTTGTTTTTCCGATTAGCCAGGGGAGAATCTCGCGCGCCAGCTTGCCACTGCCGAGCACGGCCACGACCGGCATCTCCTTAACATTTTGCCGTACGAGGCTGCCGTACGACTGGCTGCCAAGTCTCTGCAAGTGCGAATGGCGAATCCGCTTGGCATCAATCAACAGGTTAGTACAAAGGTCGCGAAGGAAAGTGCCCCAGGGTGTGCGGGGAAATTTTGCCTGCAACAGAAACTCTTTGAACTGGCCCATCACTGCGGTCTCGCCGACGATGGGTGAATTCAACCCGCAGACAACTTCCAAAAGAAACCGGTATGCTTCCCGTCCGTGAAAGACTTCAACGGTGGGCGGAACGAGTTTCTGGTCTTCAGCGGCCTGGATCAGCGCGCGACTGTCATCTGCATTTAGGAAGAGAATTCGACGGAGGCAGGTCTGCCACTCAAGGCCATTAAGCGCCGCGGGCATCCTTTCCCGCGCCTCATGCCTAAGGTTCACAATGACCAGTTGGTCGATCACGCGATTATTCTAAGAAGATCGCGTTTTCGATTGTCATCGGTTTGTCATGAAAAGAGGAAATTTACGCAGGAAGGTGACGAGGATCACGGTGGCGATTAATCCAAAGATTACGCAGATTTGGAATAAGGTTGGAGCCGATAAGGGAGTTACGGCGCTATCATCAAGCAGCTTTACTGGGAAAGCTTGAATCTGCGTAATCTGTGGATAGCTTACGATTCCCTCTAATTCTGCGCCGCGATCTGATACTGCTCCAACTTCCCGTCCGGCATTTCATAAGTCCAGGCCCGCAAAACTTTCTGCGCAAAGCGAACGTTGTACACTCGCAGCGTCATCCCGCCACGCAGCCCCTGGCTCGTCTGAGTAAACGATTGCGGTGTGCCCAGCGGTCCCAGGCCGGTCGCAAAATCCTGCAGGGCCTGCTCGCTGAAATAAGCGTTGGCGTTGCTCGTAAAAAGCTGTCGATCGATCTTGCCCTGCTGCAGGTCGGCGAAGATTTTTTTCGCCTGTTCGAGTTTCGCAGGCGTCGCCGGATCGTTCGTCGCAAACAAGAGTTGCCCAATCCCGCCGGCGATCGGCCCGGCGGCGCTGGCGGCGTCCTGATTCGTCAGCACTACAATTGCGGCCCGGTCGTCCGGATAGACAACGTTTTGGGCCGTGAAGCCGGAGACCTCTCCGCCATGCGACAAGGCGCGACGGCCGCCGGCCGAATTCACGCTTACGCCGAGTCCGTAATTCGTGGCCAAACCATTTTTCAGAGAGGTGTCCGCGCCCATCTCGCGATACGAAGCCGGCTTCAACAACTTTTGATCCATTATCGAAATGTCCCACTTCGCTAAATCCTGTGCGGGCATCGCCAACTCACCCGCAGCAAACAACCAGCCCTTCCCTTCTTTCGGGGCCATGCGCAGTGGTCCCAGCGCATATCGCATATAGCCAATTGGATCAGTATCTCCAAGTCTCTCCTGATCGATATCCGCGACGCTGGTCATCGCGAGCGGCGTAAAAACTTTCTCCTGAAGGAATTTCAAAAGGGGCAGGCGCGAGACTTTCTCGATGATGACGCCCGCGATCACATAATTCGTGTTGCTGTATTGCCATTTCGTGCCGGGTTCGAAATCGAGAGGCTTCTTCGCCCACAAGTCCATAATTTTCTGTGCGGTCACGGGCTGGAGCATCATCGGCATCACGTAATCCTGCGGCCAATAATCCTGGTAGCCGGACGTATGCGACAGCAACTGCCGGATCGTCACTTCATTGGCGCGCGTCAAATCCGGAATATACTTCGCGACTTTGTCGTCGAGCGAGAGCTTTCCCTGCTCCTGCAAAAGCAGGATCGCCGCTGCCGTGAATTGTTTACTGATTGAACCGATGCTGTAACGCATCGCCGGAGTGGCTGGGGTCTTAGGCTCGATCCGCGCGTCGCCGTAGGCTTTGACGTACGCGATCTGACCGTCCTTCACGATTGCGATTGAAGCGCTCGGCACACCAGTTCGCGTGAGCGTGTCAGTGACGACCTTGTCGATTTTCTCAGTCAGATCAGCGGGCAGTTGAGTTTGGGCGTTCGTAATCGCCGCTAACGACACTACAAAAAGGAAAACAGCGAGAGTGGAAACTAAGCGATTGAATCGGCGCACGGAGGCCTCCTTTGAAAATGTTTTCATCTTACGATCAGGGCCGTGATTATATAGCAGAATTGGGGTCAGTACCGGGAGCGGTAACGACCGGGCGGGTACGCACGCCTCCGGCGTGCTATTGAAGGAACGATCAATGTCAACGCCGGCACGCCGGAGGGGTGCGTACCGACCCGGTCGCTACCGCTCCCGGTACTGACCTCATCGCCAGGGAAAGTCATCACTCCAGATTCTCTAGCCGCCGTTCGGCCAAACGGTCCGCGGCCTTGTAAGTAGGAATGTCTTCCTTCTCAGCCGCGCGGAAGATGTCGAGCAGCGTATCGTAAATCTCGTCAACCTTCGCCGCCGATTGCGAAGCTTCCCAACCGAGCAGCTCGCGACACCCATTGATGACGCCGCCAGAGTTCGCTGCGTAATCCGGAGCGTAGAGCAGGCCCAATCTATGAATCTCGTCGCCATGCCGCATCTCTAAGAGCTGGTTGTTGGCTGCACCCACAATAACTTCGACATTGAGCTGAGGAATAGTTTGGTCGTTGATGATCCCGCCCAGCGCGCACGGCGCAAAAATATCGGCAGCACTACCGTAAATCTCATCAGGAGCAACCGCGACCGCGTCGAACTCTTTCACGACGCGTTCAACTTTGTCCGCATCAACGTCGCTCGCAATCAGTCGCGCGCCGGCCTGGTGCAGATTGGACGCGAGGTAGTAGCCCACGTGTCCGCAGCCCTGGAGCGCTACGGTTCTCCCGGTAATATCATCAGATCCCCAACGATGTCTCGCCGCGGCCTGGAGCGCACGAAAAACTCCGCGCGCCGTGACCGGCGAAGGATCGCCGGATTTCCCGAGCAGCCCGGCGGCGTGGTTCGTTTCCATCCGCACGAACTCCATGTCTGCGGGACTTGTGCCGACGTCCTCGGCAGTGATGTAACGGCCGCCGAACGTCTCGACAAACCGTCCGTGCGCGCGAAACAGTTGCTCGCGATCAAACGGCTTGTCGTGGCGCATAATGATCGACTTTCCGCCGCCAAACGGTACTCCTGCCAGGGCGGTTTTGTAAGTCATGCCACGTGCCAGCCGCAGTAGATCTTTTATGGCCGCCTCATCATTTTTGTAATGCCAGAAGCGCGTGCCGCCGATTGCCGGACCGAGTGCGGTGCTGTGAATCGCGATGAAGCCGTGATAGTCGCCATCGACACATGAGGCTACGCGTTCGTATCCGTCGATTTTAAGTTCAGTGATTTTCAACGCTCATCACCATTCGCGTCAGCGCTGGAGTCAGTACCATTCGCGTCAGCGAATTGGATAATGGAACTCTACTAGTATAAGTGAACTTCCTGATCCCATCCGCTGACGCGGATGGTACTGACTCCAGCCCAAACTCTTCCACAGTCAGACCGGCCTGACGAATATTAGCGCGCAAAGTCCCTCGATCTAATTCCTTGTGATTTGGGATTGTAGTCTGGGCTGATGGGGTTTTTCGAACAACAGTGATATGGCTGCCGCGCTGGCGATAAACAACGAAGCCGACTTTTTCCAGCGCCCTAACAACGTCTGCGCCAGAGACAACCGGCAGCTTGCTCACGCCGCAACCTCGACAATCTCAATTTGATCTTCGGGGACGGGCTCGCCGCGTTCGCGCAGAACCTCTTCGTGGAGAAAGATTGCTTCGCGGACGTTTGCCACCGCTTCGTCACGCGTCTTGCCTTGACTGACACAGCCTGGCAAGCTCGGCACTTCCGCCACCACATAACCATCTTCGCCGGGATACAAAAGAACTCGTCTGGTCATATTGAGATTCTACTCGGGACGATCATCCATCGACAATACTTCCCTCGCCTCACGTCAGTAAGGTTGGTCATTTCCCTTCTTCTTTTCCGGCAGCTTGTGCGGCTCGTAATAAGGTTTGCCGTTGAGCTTCTGAACCTCTTTGCGAAAGTTCGTTCCGTAATCGCGATCTGCATCTGACAAGGCCCACGCCTGACGTTTGTAGTTCCAGTTGTCGGGATCGAGCCGCTGCGCCTCTTTGAAATGAGGAATCGCGTCGGGTCCTTTCCCCTGCTTGTAAAGATATGTGCCCAGCGCGAATTCGGCGTCGGCCTTAAGCCGATCCTTATTGACCGGTTTTATCGTCGCCTTTAGTGCATCTTCGCTGAGCGCGTAGATACTCTTCGCTCCGTGCGCCACCCAGTCACGAATCGCCTCGACGTATGGGGCCGAGTCCATGTTCGTGAACGACTTGAAGCGATCGTCAATAAAAGCGACTTCGTTGGGTCGTACGATGCGCCCGCGTTCATCAATCCACACGCCCGTGGGAACGTTCACCATGTGATACTTCTGCGTGACGATCTGCTGATCGTCAATCAGCGCGGTAAACTCAGGTTTGGCCGCGGTGATCCATGGTCCCGCGTCTCTGGCGCCGCCGGTGTCCTGCGCCACAGAGATGATTTCAAAATTCTTGTCCTTCAGTTCCTTGTAGAGAGACTGCCAACCTGGCAGGTCGAAACGGCAGCCTCACCAGGAGGCCCAGGTGACCAGCAGGACTTTCTTGCCCCGAAAATCACTGAGTGAGTGCAGCTTGCCATTGAGATCCGGAAGCGTGAAGTTCGGGGCCGCAAATGAAGCGAGGCCGCCGTTCTGTTCAGCAGCCCGCGCGCCAAAGTACCAAACTCCGTTCTTCTGATCGGTGACCACCGGCTGATTAATTAGTTTCGCGAATTCACTCAGATTGAACCAGGTCGTCGCGCCTTTCTTCAAAACGAATTCTGCTTTGCGATTCTTCGGCAGCGGAAAGCAGAGTTCGTCGCGACAGACTCCCTGCGGCTTGATCACGAACCGCGTCGCGCGGGTGAGATCGATCGTGGTGATCCAAAGATCGCTTGACGATTCCGGCATCGGGGAGATTTCCGTAGCAATGCCGTCATAGATGACTATGCACTTGTCTTGACTGGCGGCGATCGCAGCGACAACGGAGGCCACCGTGATCGCGAGAAAAACCAGACATCTGAACATGAGATCGTTCCTCTTCTGGAGCGCTCCGACTTGTTACAGCTTTCCGCATGAATCGCCGGCTGAATCCAAGTGCTGATACGCAGTCACCGGCGAAAAAAGTCAGAGGGTTTCACTACCTTCGTGCTGCAGAACCGCTGAATCGCTTTAAAGTCGTCCCAGTTTTCAGTGACAACGGTCGCCTTCCATCGACGTGCGCTTACGGCAATGAGCACATCGAGAGCCATCCGCTGCGAGACTCCGGTTGGAAGTCGCTTCAGTTTGCCTTTCAGAGATCGCCTTCGGCTTTGCGTCAGCCAATAAAGAATTCTGGATGCAAGCAGCCAATCGTTTTCATCGGGAACAATTAAGGAATTGTCTTCTTGGTATTGGCGAAACAGTTTCTCGTAGGTCTTCCGTTGTGAATCGTCTCTCGCACTCGCGGTTAGTTCCATCAGGACTACTGCAGACCATAGGAAGTGACCCCGTTTTTCTTGAAGATTCGACCTCCTCGAAATGATGACCGACGTGTCGTAGGTGAAGTACGGCATTTAGGAAGCTTTACGTCGGTGATGGTTTTCGTAAGCTATCTGAAAGGCTTTCAAGGTCAGGGCTTCTCTTTTTTTGAGCCTCTTCTCGCGCTCTTCTTTGCTTTCAGGCTTTTTGTACAGCGGCTGCTCATAACGTGTCCCGTTAGAACTGCCGCGTTCGCCTGGAAGACCCAGAGTGAAAGCCGGGGCCTCTGCCGCCCGCTTCGTTACGCAGCGACGACGCGATGACTTGCTCGCAATTGATTTCTTCTTCGATGGCATAACTCTTAGGTTATCACGCCGCGGACAGTGGCCCTCGTTACAGTCGGTTGCGATCCTCGCGTACCTGACGCAAGAACTCGTCAACGTCAAAATCTGCGGTCATCTCTGGATCGCCCGCCAAGTCTTCAAATGAAGTGATCGGCCTGACGTTCTGAGCTTCAGCGCGGCGAGATAGCTGAGCGCGCGCCTCAGCTACCGCACTCTGACGGTCGGCAGTGATGGCTGCATCTATAATCGTAGTCGCTAAAATGGTTCCGTTCCGCCTTTACTGGTTACGGTTGCGCTGACATCTGCAATTCTATGGCCCGATTCCTTCCGTATTCCGCGCGCACTCGGGCAAGCCCATTGTCTGAGAGCTGATTGCTTTCGTAACGTTCCTTAGCTCGACGCAAACTGCTCTTTACGCTCTGTAAGCGCCGTTCCTTTGCATTCCTCAGTGACATCCTACCGGCTCGCACCTCTTTCTTGACATGCTCGATGATCCACTTATGTGGGCCAAAAACCCATCCGCGGTCCGAGACCCTAAGGCTTGACCGATACCCAATGAAGTCTTTTTCGAGAGCAATAATTTCGGACCTTTCAATCATATTTACCTCCTAGCTAGCAGCCATTGTTTACGGACTCGCTTCTGACGTCAAGGTAAAATATTTTGCATCGTTAACGCTTCAGCACGGGCAGCACAATTCTGGACGGATACTGGGCTGAGTGATACACACGCTCAGTCGCCTTTTGAAAATCTGCGTCCGTCCCCATTTTATAATTCGGCATGAACTTTTGCGGATTGCGTGCGACCAGCGGAAACCATGTGCTCTGAATCTGCACCATGATACGGTGGCCCTTCTTGAACGTGTGCACGATCCCGGGCATCACATAAGAAATCTTTGTCGCTACGTTCGGACGCAGCGGTTCCGGCTTTTCAAAGCTGTTGCGAAAGCGCGCCGGCATTGGCTCACCGCGCAGAAGCATTTGATAGCCATTGGGTGAAAGCAGAGATCCCGTTGACTCCTGCGGCGGTCGCATTCGCTCAGGGTCTCCGTTCGGCAATTTATTTCCGGTCTCCGGGTATTGATAGTCATCGGGAAAGACGTCGATGAGCTTAACGATAAAGTCGGAATCAGTGCCGCTGGATGAAATGAAAAGTTCCGGCTTGATGTTGCCGGCAACCGTCAGGTCTTCGGTCAACGGCGCGGATTGATAGACGAGCACGTCGGGTCTGGTCGCGGCAAAACGCTGGTCCTCAGTCATGAAATCACGCGGATACCTGATCGTTTCGCCGTTTCGCTTTTCCGTGTAGGGCACCGGATTCCATGGATCGCTGACGTATTCGTCGTAAGGAGTGTTGCCGCTGCGTCCGTTTCCATTCGGCGGCTGCCCGCCCGTTGGCGGACGCTTCCCGCTCGCCCCATCTCCAAAGACCAGCTTTCCGCCGGACATCAGATACGCCGGAGTATCTGTCGACGTATCGGGCGACCAGTTGGTCGCGGTCGTCCACTGGTTGGCGCCGGTGTCGAACACATTCACGTCCTTGATTTCCGCGATCTCGCCCTTGTCTTTCAGGAAGTGATTGAAGAACGGCAACTCGAAATGCTCGCGATAGTAAACTCCGGTCTTCATCCCGAAGTAAGCCGTACCCAGCCAGTCACCATCGGTTCGCGCCCAACACCCATGACACCACGGTCCCATCACCAGGACATTGAAGATGCCCGGATTCTGCTTTTCGATATGCTGATAGGTCGTCAAGGCGCCGTAAAGGTCTTCATTGTCATACCAGCCGCCGACCGTCATCACCGCCGCGTGAATGTTCTTCAGATTTGGCAGGATGTTTCGCTCTTTCCAGAACTGATCATAGTTCGGATGCTCCATCATCTGGTCCCAGAACTTAAGACGAAAGCCGTACTGCTTTTCATAGGCGTCCCCGAAATTCTTGAGCCCGCCCGTCGCCAGATAAAACTGGTAGCCGTCCTGCGTCCCGTATTTGAAGGGCTTCACGTAATCGTTGTTCGAGGTTGGAGTCGGTCGCTGCTGACCAAAACCGGTGAAAAAGGAAAAGTTCTGTCCCAGGAAAAAAGCCCCGTTGTGATGGTTGTCGTCACCGTGAAACCAGTCAGATACGGGCGCCTGTGGCGAGATGGCTTTGACCGCGGGATGTCCATCGATGCCGGCCATCGAGGTATAAAATCCGGGATACGATATTCCCCAAACACCAACCCGCCCATTGTTGTTCGGGACGTTCTTAATCAACCAATCAACCGTGTCATAAGTATCGGTCGTTTCGTCAATCTGCTTGCCGGTTTTGTTGGGAATGTATGGCCGCACGTCTTCGTAGACACCTTCGCTCATATAGCGGCCGCGCACGTCGCCATAGACAAAGATGTAACCTTCGCGCGGGAATAATTCATCAGGGCCGAGCGAAGTCCTGAAGTTGTCCTTACCGTACGGGCCGACGCTGTACGGCGTGCGATCGAACATGATCGGATACTTCTGTGATTTATCCTTCGGCTCATAGATGCAGACGAACAGCTTCACGCCGTCGCGCATGGGAATCATCTGTTCGGTCTTGGTGTAATTCTGCTTGATGTAGTCGGCGAGCTCGCGCTGTTGTTGGGTCAACTGGCCCTGCTGAGCCGATGACGCGCCCGCACTGATTAGGAGGACAAGAACTGCAATTAAGAATTTGAAGAAGCGAATTGATTTCATGGTGTCTCCAAAGAAGGTCAGTACTACGTCCGTCAACCCGGGTCAGTACCACCTCCGTAAGGAGGTGGGATCAGGAAGTCCTTTCAAATTCTCAATCTCACCAAGTCGGATCGGTTAATCCGAAGGGACTTCCTTATCCCACCTCCTTACGGAGGTGGTACTGACTGGCTGCACTTATCGCAAACCCGCCCGATCCAACATCTCCAGAAACTGTTTCTGCGTTCTCATGTCGATCGACTGGGCCACCAGCTTGCCGTTCCGATCGTAAACAAAGCTCTTGGGAATTCCATTGATGCGAAACAGATCGTTCACCTTGCGTCCCGGATCCAGAAGGATCGGATAAGTCACAGGTTTCTCGGCCAGGTAAGACTTAACCTTGTCCGCTTCTTCATCAGAGATCGACAGGATGACCAGTCCCTGATCTTTGAATCGCCGGTAAAGCACGTCCAGGTCCGGCATTTCTTTTCGGCACGGCGGGCACCACGTGGCCCAGAAGTTAACCAGGACAACCTTGCCCTGCAGAGCCTTCAGCGTCCAGCTTTTTCCCTGCAAATCATTCAAAGTGAAGTCGGCCCCTGCGCGCGCCTGATCTTCTTTTTCGAGCTGCGCCATGGCAGCCAAATACTGCGGATTGTCGTTTGAAACCTTAACGTGCTCGTAACGCGCCAGCGTGGCCAACTCCAGGTACTCGCCGTCCAGATCTTTTTCATTCGCCGCTACTGGCTGTTCACGCAACGCTTCAGCCAGAGTCGTAGCCACTTCCTGCAGGGTGTCGTGGCCAAAGTCTCCTTCGGTCGAGAGATTCGCCAGTGCGGATGCCAGGGCTAACTTGTGCGGTGTTTTTGGCAGCCCGCGAATATCAAGCGCGAGCTGTTTCGTCGTCCGCGCCCGGAGATCATCAGGTACGTCGCGCAGCCGCCTGATTTGATCACGAATGGGCATCTCTTGTTTCGTCCAGGGATCTTGATTTTGCGCGCCGATCGAAAGCGAGCTGAACAACAGAATGGTGGCTATCAAACAGGCCACGGTGAGAATGCTTCTTTTGAAATTCATCTTTTTATTGGTGTCGCTATTTTGGCGGGCGATCTCATAGTGTGACCTTTAGTCAGCTCCCGGTAACGCAAACTGTTAGTTTGCGTCTCACTCGTTCGCAAGCTAACAGCTGGCGTTACCGATTTAGACCGGAGACTCGCGATTTAATCATCATTTTCCCTAACTCGCAAAGCAGGGGTTATACTTACGATCATCGCGACAAATCGAATTTGATTTACCGCCGGAGGTCACGTATGGCTAAGGTCACTTCGCTTAATGTCAACGGCAAGAAGTTACCCGTAGATGTCGATTCCACCGTCAGTCTGCTATCGGTCTTGCGCAACGATCTGGATCTAACCGGCAGCAAGTACGGCTGCGGCGAAGGTCAATGCGGCGCTTGCACCGTGCTGATTGACGGGCAACCGATGCGCTCATGCATTACCCAGGTAGGACGCGCTTCGGGAAAGCTAGTCACCACGATTGAAGGGCTGGAGAAAGATGGCAAGCTCCATCCTTTGCAGGAAGCCTTTATCAAAGCCGACGCGATGCAATGCGCTTATTGCACTTCGGGGATGATCATGTCGGCCAGCGCCCTGCTGGCTAAAACTCCAAAGCCCACCCGCGAAGAAATTATTCGCGGGATGAACGGCAACATCTGCCGCTGCGGCACCTATCAGCGCATCGTCGAGGCGATTCAAATCGCAGCCAGTACGCAGGTTTCCACCCTCCAGCACGCTGGCAGGGCGGGTACCAAAGACCAGGAGGTGACGAAATGATTGACGAACAGGACCTGGTCGAAACCATCGAGGTCGAGCGCTACGAACTCAACGAAGAACCAGCTTACAACTTCACCTTCGATCGGCGTGATTTCATCAAGGCTTTTGGCCTGGGCATCGTCTTCATCATTCCGGCGGCGCGCGTGCTCGCACAGCAACGCGATCAGGGCGAATCGGGAAGCGGCGGTGGCAGAAACCAGCTGCCGGCCGATATCGATGCCTGGATTCACATCGACGAAAAAGGCGAAGTCACAGCCTTCACCGGTAAAGTTGAGGTTGGTCAAAACGCCCGCACTTCTTTGACCCAGGCCATTGCCGATGAGCTTCACGTGCCCGTGCCGTCGGTCCATCTGGTCATGGGTGACACAGATCTCACTCCCTTTGATATGGGAACTTTCGGCAGTCTTAGCACGCCGAGAATGGCGCCGCAACTGCGCAAAGCTGCGGCTGCAGCCCGCGAGATGCTGATTGCGATGGCTGCGGAGCAGCTGAAAATTGAACCGGCGGATTTACGGATCGTAAATGCCCAATTCCTTAATCATGACAAATCGAAGACGCTCACGCTCGCTGAAGTCGCGAAGGGCCGCAAGCTCGTCAAAGTAATCCCCGACAACATCGCCATCACTCAACCAAAGGACTGGACGGTAGCCGGCAAATCGCTCGTGAAGGTCGATGGCAAAGAAGTGGTCACGGGAAAGCATCGCTACACTTCCGACATCAAACGCGATCGTATGCTGTTCGGCAAAGTTGTGCGCCCGGCGGCCTTCAATGCCACGCTCGTTTCCAGCGACTCCAAAGCCGCCGAGGCGATGCCCGGCGTAAAGGTTGTCACCGACGGAAACTTCATCGGCGTCGTGGCACCCGACCAAGAGACTGCGACGAAAGCCGCCAACGCAATTGCCGTTGACTGGAAATCGCCGGGTCAGCCCTCGAACGCTGAGTTGTTCGACTTGCTGCGCAAGCCAACGAACACCGGCGGACGCGGCGGCGGCTCGCGACCGCAAGGCTCAATTGCAGACGGTTTAGCGGCGGCTGATAAAAAGCTGGAACAGACTTACACGGTCGCGTACATCGCGCATGCGCCGCTCGAACCACGCGCTGCTGTCGCTGAATGGAATGGCGACAAGCTCACGGTCTGGACGGGAACACAGCGGCCCTTCGGTGTGCGCAGCGAACTCGCCGAAGCTTTTCACGTTTCCGAAGACAAGGTGCGCGTCATCGTTCCTGATACTGGTTCGGGATACGGCGGCAAGCACACTGGTGAATACGCAGTCGAAGCGGCACGACTTGCAAAGGCGGCAGGAAAACCCGTCAAGCTCGTCTGGACGCGCGAAGAAGAATTCACCTGGGGATATTTCCGGCCGGCCGGAGTCATCGACATCAAGAGCGGCGTGAAGAACGACGGCGCGATAACGGCCTGGGAGTTTCACAACTACAACTCCGGCGCCTCAGGGATTCAGATCAAGTACGAGATTCCGAACAACGACATTCGCTTTCATCAAGCGAGTTCGCCTCTGCGCCAGGGTTCGTATCGGGGCCTGGCCGCCAGTGCGAATCATTTCGCGCGCGAATCTCATATCGATGAACTGGCGAACGAACTGAAGATGGATCCGCTGGAGTTTCGGCTGAAGAACATTAAGGACGAACGCCTGCGTGATGTGCTGCAAGCCGCCGCGAAATCGTTTGGCTGGGGAAAGACTAAGCCGTCAGGGGGTCGCGGGTTTGGCATCGCCTGCGGATTTGAAAAGGGTGGCTATGTCGCGACCTGCGCGGAAATTGCGATCCAGCCTCCTTCAACTAATGAAGACAAAGCGAACAAGCGCGTTTCTGTCGTCCGCGTGGTGGCCAGCTTTGAGTGCGGCGCCGTGGTCAATCCGCTGCACTTGAAAAACCAAATCGAAGGCGCGGTAGTCATGGCGATTGGCGGCGCGTTGTTTGAATCAATCGACTTCGCCAACGGAAAGATCTTGAATCCGCACTTTGCCAACTACCGTGTGCCGCGATTCAGCGATATGCCTTCGATCGAGGTCATCGTCCTCGATCGCAAAGATATTCCGTCGGCCGGCGCGGGCGAAACGCCGATTGTCGGTTTGGCACCGGCCGTAGCGAACGCGATTTTCAACGCGACGGGCGTGCGGCTGCGTTCGCTACCGCTGGCGCCGAGGGGAATTTCATCGTAGTCAAGTAGCACAGTCAGTACCACCTCCGTCAGGAGGTGGGATAAGGAGGCTCGCTTAGGTTTAACGTATGCTCTTGATCGTCTGGCGCGCAGTTATTGCCGACCGGCTTCTTTATCCCACCTCCTCACGGAGGTGGTACTGACCCGGTCCCTGCGGCGGTCATTGGAACCTCGAGATGGAGATGAATAATGCTGAAAGTTGAAGATATGTCACCGGCGGAGATGCACCAACTGCTTCAGCGCGAGAGCTTCGGCCATTTGGGATGCGCGCGTGACAACCGGCCGTATGTCCTGCCAATGCACTATGCATACGACGGCAAGGAACTCTATTTCTTTACCACTCAGGGCATGAAGACCCAGTACATCAAATCGAATTCGCAGGTTTGTCTTCAGGTCGAAGAGATCAAGGACCCGACGCATTGGAAGAGTGTCATGGTTATCGGCCAGGCGGTCGAATTGACTTCGGCGGAAGAAACGCAGCGAGCCGTGAAATTAATCACGGAACGCAATCCCTCACTGACTCCGGCGATTAGCGCGACCCAACTCGACTCGATGGGGCGGGCGGTAGATATCGCTCTGTATCGGATCACGCCGGAAATAATCGATGGCCGGCAAACCGTGAACTAGTTGAGCTGAGCAAACGGGGTGCGGCCAAGCGTGCTGACTGGAGCGCAAGCGTCCTCGCTTGCCTACTGAATCTTCAGACCTGCTGAATGCAAGCGAGGACGCTTGCGCTCCAGTCATCGTACTTCTTGCAGCAGAATTATCTCCTGCAGATTCGCGCCATCGGTATAGGCCAGGTTCTTGTTGTTGTTCGACCAGGCAAGCTGCTTGAACACAGAGTTGTCGGATTCCTTGATGAATTGCGGCTTCTGTTCGCTCAGAGACTGCCGCCAAAAACCTGTCATCGTATCTCTATATACGAGCGCCTTGCCGTCCGGCGTCCAGCACATTCGCCTCGCCAGGTTAGGACCAGGACGTTGCGGAAGAGCAAAAGTCTTTTCGGGTTCACCACCGCCAAAAGGAATGATCGCCAAATGAAGCGGAGCGGACGCGGAAGACTCGAGATACGCGATCCATTTTCCGTCGGGAGAAATCTGCGGGTTCGAGGCCCGGGCTTTCGTCAACTCCGTGGCTGGTCCACCCTCAATCGATATTCGCCACAGAGTTGAACGTTCTGAACTCTCTGAGACATAGACAATCCATCTGCCATCGGGTGAAAGGCTTGCCTGAAAATTAGCGCCGTCGCTGGTTAGCTGTGTCAGGCCGCTACCGTCCCGGTTGGCGCGCCAGAGCTGAAACGTTCCGGTCCGGTTCGATTGAAACACAATGAAACGGTTGTCAGCGGTGACACTCATTTGCCGATCGACAAATTCCCCGGTGTTAGTCGTTAACTGTTTGCGGTTACTCCCATCGCCGTTCATTTCCCAGATGGCCTGCGACTCACCGACGTACGCGGTGTACAGCAAGTGACCATCGGGCGCCCATGCCAATCCATCGACACCTTCGTATTTGGGCGTTATGCCCTGCAGCACGCGGCGCGCCCGGCTGATGTCGCCATCAGGCGCGATCCAAATCTCAGATTCGGTGATACCCTCCAAAACGGCGAGCGTTCCGGTGTTCGACATGCTCATGTTCGGGATCAAATACTGATTGAGGTCGTTTGTGATCTTGTGCGGCTCGCCGTCCGGATAAGGGGCAAACCAGATCTCGCTTCGTCTCGCCACCGGTCCGCTTCGTTGACTGAAAATCACACCGCTACCATCGGGCAGCCATTTGACGTTGCCTATCTCTCCCCATTCACGATTGGTGATTTTTTTCGCCGAACCGTCAGAGATTGAAATAACCAAAATCCCAATTCGCGAGCTAGCTGCATTTTTCGCGGCCACAGCGATAGTCTGGCCATCGGGAGACCATGACAGGCCGGCGCTCGAGAAGTTCTCCGCGCGTGAGCGACTAATGAGCGTCCGTTCGTTACGGCCATCGGCGGCGTCCGCAATCACGATCGCCGTGCCGGAAGGACCGCGTCTGAGGAAGGCAAACTGTTTTCCGTCTGGTGAGAAGCTGACCGCACTGTCAACGTTCGGCAGCAAAAGAGTCGGCACTCCCCCCACGACTGGAAGACGAAAGAGTTTTGCGCTGTCGTATTCAGTTAGATAGATACTTTGGCCGTCAGGCGAAAATGTCAGGCCGTGATACAAACCGTCAGGCTGATCGAGTATCTGAACGCTGGAATTGCTGTCGATCTGTCCCAGCCAGAGTGTATGTCTTCCCTTGACCTGTTGAGCGTAAACCACCGACTTCCCATCCGGAGAAATCGCGACCCGGAATGGAACTCCGCCGTGTGTGTCAAAGCGTTTGAGCGTCACCTTCGTCCAGGGCATCGGCGTCGCTGACGCGCGATGGAAGCCTCGCACCCAGAAACCAACCGCGCCGATCATCAAAACGATGAAGGTCGTCGCCAACAGCACCCGGTGGGAAGTCAGGCGGTGAAATGCGGCTGCAATCTGAGCGGCCGAGGGCACCGCGGCCACTCGTGATTCGATCTCTTCTTCCTGAACTGTGAGCCGCGCGAATGTTTCGCGCTCGATGGTTAGGGCTTCGCCCGCAAACTGACGGACCTCACCACTAAATCGATAGCCGCGTCCGGAAACTGTCGTGATGTAGCGCGGGTTGCTGGCGCGTTCACCAAGCGCGCGCCTGACCGCGGACATGTTTACGGTCAGGTTCGACTCTTCGACGATCTGATCCGGCCAGACCAGCTGAAAGAGCTCGTCCTTTGTGAGCAATCGCCCACGATTGCGAATCAGAACCAACAACATCTCGAAGGCCTTACCGTGCAGGGGCATCGCCTGGCCGCGTCGCCAGAGCTTGCGCTCTTCAGGATCGAGCTGAAAGTCGTCGAATTCGTAGATGAGTCGGGTGTGGGCGGCCATTTGTTTTGTCCGACAAGCCTTAGCTTGTCGAGTTCTCTGATCTTGGAAAGGCGACAAACTGAAGTTTGTCGGACTTCTTCGAAACTTTTCGGAAAATTCCTAACCCGCTTAAAGATTTTCCGAACCTTCTGCGCAGACAATGCGCACCATTCAAACGTTGATATTCATTGATTTTTCCCGGGGGATGTTGAGAGACGCGCGAATTTTAGCAGAAGCGCAATTGGCAACCCAGACTTTTGAGCGGCAAGTATGCGGCGCAAGAAAAAAACAACAATCGTCACTTTTGAGTCGCTCGAACGAATGACGATTCGGCACGAAGCGCCGCGGATTTTTGCCTGGTGCGACCGCTGCGGTGCTGACGTTTTGATGGTCGCTCCGAACGAGGCGGCGGCTATCAGCCGGACCGACGCCCGCGCCATTTTCCGAGCTGTGGAAGCAGGACGAGTTCACTTCATGGAGGGAGATAACGGCGCGCTTCTGGTGTGCACCAGGTCATTGGATGGGATTGAAGAAACAGGCGGCGCAGCGTCGGAGTAATTAGGCGAGTCGCTCAAGAGGAACCGTTGGAGGGAATCATGACACTCAAAACCAGGCGCAGACGAAACTTCATAATTGTTATCTCGCTGTTGCTATTAGCGGGATGGTTTGCCATGCCGCGGGCGATTCGCCAGGTAATTCAACCTACGGCCCTGGCTGCTTCGCTAACTTTCACGGTAAATGTTACCGGCGATGCCCAGGATGCAAACATTGGCGACGGAATCTGTCTGACCCTGGCCGGTAATTGCTCGCTGCGCGCGGCGATGCAGGAAGCGAACCTGAATCCCGGGATGGACACGATTAACTTCAACATTCCCGGCGGCGGAGTGAAGACAATTAAGCCCGGCAATGCCCTGCCCAACATCATCAGCCCCGTCCTGATCGATGGCTACACTCAACCCGGCGCCAGCCCGAATGCGCTGGCCGTTGGCGACAATGCCGTTTTGAGGATCGAGATCGATGGCACAAATGCCGGCTCGACAGAAGGGTTGATCATCAACACCGGCGGGGCCGGTTCAACTTTGCAAGGACTCGCAATCAACAATTTCGCTGGGCAGGCAGTACGGATTCTGGTTTCGGGCAATAGAGTGCAGGGTAACTTCATCGGCATCAATGCCGACGCCATCGCCAGTGCGTCAAAACCGTTTGGCATTGGCATCCTGGCAAGTAACAACCAGATAGGAGACTCGACTCCGGCGGCGCGAAATGTCATCTCAAACAATCAGGTCGCAGTCGACTTACAAGCCGGCACTGGGAACAAGATCCAGGGCAACTATCTCGGGACTGACAAGAGCGGCGCCACGGCCCTCGGAAATATACTCGGCGTACTCGTCCGCGCGAATTCTCCGCACGATAATCTAATCGGCGGCACAAGTCCCGGCGCCGGCAATCTCATTTCCGGCAACGAAATCGCTATTCAAGTCGAAGTGGGCTCTAACAATGTCATTCAAGGTAATTTGATCGGCACCGACGCCTCGGGGACAGTGGCTATACCTAACACCACTGCATGTTCGTGTGGCGCGGTGCGCATAATCGGCACTGCTGATAACACCATCGTTGGCGGCGTGACCTCAGGTGCGCGCAATGTTATTTCCGGCAATAACCTCGACGCAATCGAGATAGACACAACTGATGCCTTCAACTACCCCACCAACACGAAAGTCCAGGGAAACTTCATCGGCACTGATATCACAGGCGCCAGCGCCTTAGCGAATACCGGAGCTGGAGTGCGTCTGGGTGCGTCTGGCACGTTCGTAGGTCCCGGCAACGTCATAGCGTTCAACGGAAAGCAGGGAGTAGTAGTCGAGGACAAACAGGCAGAGATATCGTCCAACTCAATCTTCTCAAACACTCTGCTGGGAATTGATCTCAGGGGCGATGGGGTAACACCGAATGATGCCGGCGATGCTGACACAGGCCCAAATAATCTACAAAACTTCCCATTCATCGGTTCGGTCACTCAAAGCAATGATATTGCGCTTATCAGTGGCAACCTGGTTTCCACGCCCAATACTTCATTTCAAATTGAACTTTTCTCAAATCCGTCATGCGACCTTTCAGGTAACGGTGAAGGACACAAGTTCATTAACGCGACCACGGCTAGTACCGACTCGAGTGGCAACTCGAGTTTCTTCACCGCGGCCCACCTTTCCGATCTTTCCGGACCGTTCATCACCGCTACCGCCACAGATCCGAACGGCAACACCTCTGAGTTCTCGGCTTGCGTCCAACTGGCTTCGTCGCCGTCGGCGCCGCCCGCAATCTCTATCAATGACGTAACCGTCAACGAAGGAAACTCCGGAGCCACCAATGCAGTTTTCACAATTACGCTCTCGGCAGCGAGTTCAAGTACGGTGTCGGTCAACTTTGCGACGGCCGATATTACCGCCACTGCCGGGAGTGATTACATGTCGAATTCCGGCACCGTTATTTTCAATTCGGGGGTCATTTCGCAAACCGTGACGGTAGCGGTTAATGGCGACTTCGTTCCTGAATCGACCGAAGCCTTCTTCGTGAATCTCAGTTCGCCCACGAATGCGTCGATAGCGCGCGCCTCGGGCATCGGGAAGATTAACAACGATGACGCCCAGGCGGCGCTGCAATTCAGCGCGGCGAATTACTCGGTCACAGAGGATTGCACCAGCGTTCCCGTCACGGTGACTCGAACCGGCGACAGTTCAGTGGCCATGGATGTCGACTATACGACCGCCAGCGGCTCGGCATCAGATCGAAGTGACTACACCTTCGCCGCGGGCACACTCCACTTTGCGCCCGGCGACACTTCCAGGAGCTTCAACGTACTGGTCACCGAAGACTCACTGGGCGAAGGGACTGAGAGCGCCACGATAACTCTTTCCAATCCGATGGGAGGCGCGGTAGTCGGTAATCCGGGAATGGCGACGCTGACAATCCTGGACGACCCGTCGGAATCGGCGACGAATTCGATAGACGATCCGTCGCTTTTTGTCAGACAGCATTATCATGATTTCCTCAACCGGCAGGCCGACCCACAGGGCGAAGCGTTTTGGATCAGCAACATCGAATCGTGTGGAGCAGACGCAGCCTGCCGCGCGGTCAGGCGTATCGACACGTCAGCGTCGTTTTTCCTCTCGATCGAATTTCAGCAAACCGGCTTTCTCGTGGAACGCGCCGATCAAGTAGCATTCAACCGGCGCGTCCTCATAAACGAGTTTCTGCCCGACACTCAAACTCTCGGTCGCGGTGTGGTCGTCGGCGCGGCCGGATGGGAACAGCAACTCGAAGCCAACAAGCAGAGATACTTCAACCAGCTCGTCACGCGCCCCGAGTTCCTCAGTCTTTACAGCTCGCTGACTAACGTTCAGTACGTCGATGCGCTAAACGCGAATACCGGCGGATCGCTGACGACTGCGGACCGCGACGCTCTCGTTAACGGATTGGGCAACGCGACTGAGAGTCGTGCCACTGTTTTGAGAAAAGTGTCTGAGAACACGACCTTCTCACAACGCGAGTTCAACCGCGCCTTCGTGCTGATGGAATATTTCGGCTACCTGCGACGCAACCCGGACGAGTCAGGCTTCCAGTTTTGGCTTAACAAACTCAATGCGTTCAATGGCGACTTTCGCGCCGCCGAAATGGTTAAGGCGTTTATCACCTCGTTCGAATATCGCTCTCGCTTCGGTCAACCATAAACCGAAGGTCCCGGTCGGATTCAAGAGCCAGAGGCTAACCGTAATGGGTAACAAATCAGCACCGGCAATCCTGGTTTCGATCGTCGCGCTTTGCCTGTTGGTGACCTTCCATGCAAATTGCCATCTCTCGGAAGGCACGCCGGCGCGCAGCCCCATGTACGAGGAAGGCGCCATGACCAGTGCGGCCGCGGCGTTTCGAAAGAAACTCGGCGGCGCGTTCAAAGCCTTGAACGTTCAGATCGATTCCAACTCGGTAACATTGCGCGCGCAGAACCCACAGCAGCCCGCCAATGTCGACGAGTATCAGTATTGGGCCACATCTCGTTCGTTGAACGGCCCGCGGCCGGTAATGCTGAGTTCGCTTGAGAATGATCTGGATCGCACGTTGTTTGATTTCGACTCAGTCAATTGGGCCGCGACTGAATCGCTGGGGCGCGCGGCCATCGAGCGAACGCAAATTGAGGGAGGCAAAATCGAGAAGATGATCGTGGAGCGCGCGCTGGCCATCGGCAGTGACGCGACCAAGTCGGGTTCCGTGGGATGGACTGTCGAGGTCAAGGGCCCGCGGGAGCATGCGACGGCCTACGCCGACGCGCAAGGTCGAATTAAGAAACTCGATCTGTCGCACACTTCGCGGGCCGCAAAATTCAATCTGCTTACGGCCGAGACCTTGCGCGAAGCGGTCTCGCAAATCGACGCCGAGTGGGGCGGTAGCGCACTGGTCATGGACCTTGAACTCGGGGACAAGTCTTTCCATTTCAAAGCCCAGGATCCAAAGACGAAAGAGATCAATCAATACTTCTATGACATCAACGGTATTAATCACGACGTGATCATGGACATGGGGGCGACGGACCAGGACGTGCGCAGAACACAGCGCGGCCACAGGATCGAAGAGATTCTTTTCCCGCTTGGTTCGATCAGGCTGGAGCAGGCGCCCGAGTTTGGCCAGCGAGCGATACAGCGCCTGGGATTCGAAAACGCCCGCGTTTCAACAATCCAGGTCAAGCGAGAAGAACGCGACGAAACGTCAAAGCTCGTCACTTTCTGGGAGGTCAGTTGCCAGGCCGGCCGCAAATGGGGCGTCGTCACTTATGACCTGAACGGCAGAGAAATGGGAGTCAATACCTGGTGAGGCAGGCATGAACAAGTCTAATCAGGAACACCATCGCAGAGTTCTGGCCACTCTCTTGATTGTCTGTGGATGCCTGCATCTGGCAGTCGCCGCTTTCTGGTGGTCAATCATTTTCGGCCTGGCCCGAGAGGGATACACCGACGTGTTACGAGATTTCAAAACGACGACCGCCTTCGCGATGACCTTATCGATGGTGGCGTTGCCGCTGGTTTCGGGACTTGCGTTGTTGCCAGGTCGAAGTTGGGCCGGCGGAGCCGTGCTGCTGACGTGCGTGGCAATCCTAATCGTGAACTTCATGGTGTTGCGACAGCTTGCGTGGCCCAGGCTAAGTCCGGGGCGCATTGTTTTCGGCACGGTTTATGGCGGCCCGAATTTGGCTATCGCAGCCTACGGGCTTTGGTTCGTGAGCAGGCGACGATCCGAGCGAGGTTAGATGTGACTGTGCCCGAAAGCTCCGGCTAACGGTAGCCAAACGAAATCTAAAGATTGCCCCTGGTTCCCTCACGCATGGCGCGAAGAGATTTACCGGCGACGATCGCGTCCTATCGATCCCAGTCAAGCGTACGGCGGCAGCAAATGCAACTGGACGAACTGGATTGAAGACCTGAATTCATCGACGTCGATCCGGCGATTACACGAAAGCGCTGACGCACGACTTACTCTCGATGCGCGGCGCTTTCTGCTGCTGCGTCGTTCAGTTAGAGGTGTATATTGACTTTCAAATGATCCGCCGTCGCAGATTTCATCGCCTGGTGTTTCTCGCCGCCGGAATCTACAACATCGCGTGGGGACTCTACTCGGTCTACGATCCGCAATGGCTCTTTCGATTTTCCGGATTGCCGCCGCTGAATCATCCTCCGATCTTTGCATGTCTCGCGATGGTCGTGGGACTGTATGGAATCATTTATTTCGAAGTAGCGCGGGTCCCTGAGCGAGGCTGGTTACTCGCCGCCGTGGGATTGATCGGTAAATTGCTTGGCCCGATCGGCCTGGCGAGATTGATCTGGACTGGCGCGTGGCCAATCTCAACAATGGTCCTTTGTCTCACGAACGATCTGATTTGGTGGATTCCGTTCGGGCTATATCTTTACGATGCGTGGCCGTTTCGGGCCAACGTGTCAGAAGCCCAACCGTAAGGGAGGGCAACGCCACTACACAATTACTCTAGTTGACGACGGGCTTCTAACGCGTCGTTGCGCGGAGCGAGGACTTCCTTGTCAGTCCCGTGGGGCGAGCTAACCCAACCGGCCCTCCCTTACGGTCGGGCTTCTGACACGATCCTTCTTAAGGCGCCTGATAAATCAGCACGTGCTTTCGCTTGCCTTGGCCGAAAATGAATCCGCCAAGGGCGCCAAAGCCAGCACCCATCGCCACGCCGACAATCGTGTACACATAGCCGTCATCCGACGTGCCTGATGCTTTCGCGGCGCCGATGCCGGCCCCCGCGGCAGTACCGATGCCCGCACCAATTAATGCGTACTTCCCTTTCTCGGCCTTCCTCTCCAGGCGCTCGATCTGCGCGATCGCGTCCTTCGCAAACGATTCACCTTTGCCTTTTCTGGTGATCGTCAATTCATTATCAGTGGCGCTCAGGAAGTCGCCGCGAACTTTCTTGCCGGTTTTGAGTTGGACGGAAATGTCCGCATCGGCCGGCAAAGACTGTACGGCAGTCCAATCTCCGCGTGCCTGCTGCGCAAAAGCCGTCGGGCCGACCGTCACCAACACGAGCGTGACCGCCAGCGCACACGATATCCACGGTGTCATTCTTTGCATATGTTCCACATCCTGAATCCAAGGCGTTCGTATTACGTTCGACCTTTTCAGGGCAAATCAAAGGCCTAAGGCTGATCGGGCTTAATTGGCTCGAAACGGCGGCAACAGCCGCAACAAATTGCCGACACCTGGCGTACACTCGACAAAGGCCGCGTAACTTTCCCCTTGCAGTTCAGGCGCTCTCTCCGATTTATTGAACCCCGGTTCAGAGGAAACAACTATCTTGAAAAATCCCCTGCTGCGAATCTTCAAGTCGATCTCATTTTCGATTCTTATTATTGTCGGCAGTTCCTTTGCCCAGGCCGCCGCTGCGGCCCGCGATCGAGACTGGCAGCCGCAGCGAACGTGGGTGTACGTCGTCGGCTTGCTCAAATTTGAGAATCGCGACGTGTTCAATTCGTTTCCCCAGACGAACCGGCGCGATGCGCAATTGGTTGATTTCTTTCGCCAGCAGGGTGTGCCGGAAGACCACATCGTTTTTCTGAAAGATGGGCAGGCGACGTCGCGCCGCGTTCATAACAGCTTTCCCGCGTTGCTGGCCAAAGCGCAGCCCGGTGACCTGCTCTTCTTCTATTACACCGGGCACGGTTACAAATCAGACGATGAACGAACTACGTATTTTGCCACCTACGATGCCGGCGAAAAGGTCGAGGGCTGGGCCACGGATTCAATCGTGCGTGATGTGGAAAAGTATTTTCGCGGCTCGCAAGCGTTGTTGACGGCGGACACTTGTTATTCCGGTAGCCTCTCGGCCCAAACACAGAGACTCGGACGACGAGTCTCGTATGCCAGCCTGACTTCGACTTCGGCCAGTCAGCTATCGACTGAGAATTGGACCTTCACTGAAATGCTGCTCGAAGGCCTGCGCGGAAAATCGTTCGCCGACATTAACGGCGACGGCCAGGTAACTTTGTCCGAGCTCGCCGAAGACATCAAAGCAGACATGGCCTTTGCCGAGAATCAGCGATCGACCTTCGTGACAACTGGAAATTTCCCCGGCAACATGTTGCTGGCGCCGGGCGCGCGAAAACTCGATCCCATGATCAGTCGTCGAGTTGAAGTGCACTCTGACGGCTCATGGTACAAAGCGCGTGTAATTGATGTTCGCGGCCGGACCTTTGAAGTCCATTTCTATGGCTACGAAGATTCAGATAACGAATTCGTGAAGCTTAATCAGATCCGCTATGCGAGGGAATCTGATCTCGCGACGAACCGTCGTGATGAGAATGAATGGGAGACAACTCGGAATCCGCCGGGAGTTTCCCGGGTCGATCAGAGCCGGCGCACCGAAGGTGGTTGGAGCGAATCGGGTGGCCCGCAAAGAATTCGCCGGCCTGCGGCGAGCAGCGATTCTTCATGGGAGAGCGCGCCGTCACAGAATACCCAGCCGCCTCGCAACGGCCGGCGCCCACAGAACAGCCAGCCCTCATGGAATAATTAGCTCGAAGACTGGAGCGTGTAGCGGGGCAGTTTTGCTGGGAGCGCGGACGTCCCCGTCCGCAATGAGCGCGAAGCGCGAACCCGAAGTAAGTCGGATGTGAAGAATTCCTCCCGTTATGCGGACGAGGACGTCCGCGCTCCCAGCCATGGCGGACTTCCTCTTCAAACGACTACCCGCAAGCGTCCTCGCAAGATCCTTTGCAGCAAAACCCATCGAGAGGTCGCGCTCCAGTCGAAACTTTTGAGACAATGTCGCGAACTTCATGCGACCGCGTCTCTTCGCTCAAATCTATCTGCCGGCACTCTTTATTCTGGCCGCACTGCTGGCGTATTCAAGCAACCTCAACAGCTATTTTCTCTCGGACGACTTTGTCCAGATCGGCAAAGTCCTGCACAGAGATTTCTCGGTCGCCTGGGGCCAGGAGCACGGAGGCTTCTTTCGGCCGCTCTTTATTCTTAGCTACATTATAGACAGTCGCATCTGGCATGACCGTCCATTGGGATTTCACCTGACCAACATCCTGCTGCATGCCCTGAATTCGTTGCTGGTATTTAAGCTCGGCCTGCGGCTTTTACAGAATTCGAAGCTGCCGGCCAAGTCGCTGAAGGCCGCGACCGGAGCAGCAGCGGTGCTCTTTCTCGTGCACCCTTCGCATACGGAAGCGGTGACCTGGATTTCCGGGCGAGCTGATCTCCTGGCGACGCTCTTTTGTCTCGCAGCGTTGTCATCCTACTGCGCTTATCTAAACGCACGGCGCATCGCCTACATGGTCCTGGCTCTTGGGCTTGGGGCCATAGCGTTACTGGCAAAAGAATCGGCCGTCTGTCTGCCATTCCTGATTTTGATCGTGGGACTCTATTTTTCGCGCGGAAGAAAGGCGCTGGTGGATCTTGGCTTGTTTGTGGTGGTGCTGATCGCGTTCATTCTGGTGCGAGCCGCTTTTCTCGGTTCGATCGTTGGGGGCTACGGGACCGGGCAACATCTGAATTTCGCGCCCGGCTGGATTCGCGACCGCCTGCTCGAGGCAGGGGGCCGTTCAATTCTTCCAGCCGTGCCGGCGGCGTGGTCCTGGTTTCTATTTAAGCCGCTACAGTCTCCGCTTTTCATCATGATTGCGTTGACAATTCTCGGTGCGCTCGCGGGCGCTATCGCGTTTCGGCGACGGCGCTACGAAGCATCCGAACGAAACAGACAGAACCGTTTGCTGCTGGTGCTGGTGGGTCTGTTTCTGTCGGCGCTGCTGCCGGTGATCAATTTGCGTTTGTATTTGTACCAGACGTTGGGCGAAAGATTTCTCTACCTGCCGACGGTCTTTTCCTGCCTGTTGCTTGGCTATCTCTCAATCATCCTGATTCGCAATCGAACGGTCTGGCTGGTCCTACTGGTTTGCGCACTGGGCTTTTATAGTTGGCGACTTTATGTCGCGAATCAGCTATGGCGCGATGCTGCGCAACTCACCCGCTCGATCAAGGACGACCTTACTGCCTCGTCGTCACAAAAACATTTGACCATTCTTAACGCACCCGACAACTTGCGCGGCGTGCCTGTTTTTCACAACGGATTGCCTGAAGCCCTGCAATTCTTTCAAACGGAAAAGCCGATCGAGTCAGTCGAGATAAATGCTTTCCAAACCCTTCAGCTGGCGTCGGATGAGAATTCATTTCATCCCGCAGATGATATGTTCAGCCTTCAGCCCGCCAATCGCCTGGACACCTTCAATCGCGCGTCATCGTCAGAGTGCCTTGAATTGCTGAGCCAATCAGCGGACGGCCTGAAGCTAAGACGCAAACCATGCCTGACCACGACCGAGGTCTACTTTCTCAGCGGTGGAAAAATGCGGCTGGCATTTTGGCGCCCATGAGCATCAACGAGCTTTATTGTTGCGTAGCTCTTCGATTAGGTGGTTGACCGAGTGCAACAGAGTACGCGCATTTCGTTCCATCCGATCGACTGCATCCCGGTGCAGGGGCGAAAGCGGTGTTTTCCGATCTCGCTCCAGGAATTGACACATGCCAATGATCACATTCAGGGGCGTCCGCATTTCATGGCTTATGCCTTGTAAGAAGTCCGGGACGGATTGGTCGTGGGTCAGAGCATCGTGCGGAATCTGTGTCGGCGTTGGTGAGAACTCAGTTGTGGGTTTCACTATGTCATTCTCAAAGCGCTTATTGAACCCTTTCAGGGGCCAGGGCGTTCTATGAGACCTCCTTGGAAACCTCAGTTTAATCAATTCATGTGCCCAGCGAGATACACTCAACTTTTCTAAAGGACCAGCGCTAAGCTGCCGTAAACCCAGCCCATCAGGGCATTTTTCTGCCGCATAATCGACCGCACGTCGAGCGATTCCAGTACAGGCGTCACAGCTAACTGCTCTGACTTGGAAAGGCTTCAAGCACTTGACCGGGACGGACTGTCGTTGAGATAGCGATCCAGAACCGAGTTCAAAATATCAAAGTCGATCGGCTTCGTAACATATTCGTTGCAGCCGGCGGCCAGCGCTTCGGCCCGAGTTTGGGGCGAATCATGGGCTGATACCGCCACAATCGGCACCTTGCGCAAAACTCGCTTCTTGCGAATCTCTCGAGTTGCCGACAGCCCGTCAAGTTTGGGGAGGCTGAGGTCCATCAGGATCAATGCTGGTCGCGCATCCACGGCGATCTTCACGGCCTGCTCTCCGTCGCTGGCCTCCAGCACCTCATATCCAGCCATTTCGAGCAACCGTCTCATCATGAAACGGCTGTCCTCAAAATCTTCAACCACCAGAAAAACTTTCTTTTCCCTCTTCATGATTGTTTGCGGCTATCCTCGGTAAAGGCGTGTCGGCGCATCACTAGCATACGCCAAAGCTCTTTTGTTATTATGCCGCATCGAAATACGACACAGAAAGGTGAAATAATCGGGTCAATTTCGTACAGTTCTTTGCCTAAGCTTCGCAGGTTTTTAAGATGCACCCCGCAAAAGCAAAGATCATGGACTCAACCGCAGTCGAAGAAGTAGGTCACGCTACGCTGCAAATCGTGCACGATCTCAAGAACCAGCTAAACGGACTCAAATTGTACGCCACGTTTCTGCGAAAACGGCTTGAGCCCGAAAATAAATCTTCCGAGGAGCAGGAAATTGTGGGGAAGCTGATTGCGGGTTTGGACAATGCCGCGCGGGAAATGTCAGCGCTGGTGCGGTTCGCGCGGCCCCTGGAACTGCGGCAAACCTCGCAGACGGACTTGCGAAAAATCATTATGAGCGTGGCGGAAGTGCCCAACCGTGACAGCGGCGGACTGGAACTGCCATCCATCGCGTTGCATATTGAGGATGCCGCGATGTTAGGAGACTTCGACGGTCCTCTTTTGGTTGAAGCATTCAACGCTATCACTGCCGAGGTGCGTAACAGCGTTGCGACAAAATCCGGAAACACCATCTCGCTGCATGTGCATCGCGAAGCGGATCAGGCTTTGTGCAAATGGCGGGGAGGAAAGCTGAAATCACGCTATCAAGCGATAAGTAAAGCGAATGGCTGTGGCACAATTCACACCGCCCTGGCCGCAAAAATAATTGAAGCCCACGGCGGGCGCGCTCAATGCGATGAGAACGAAATTCGCGCGTGGCTGCCCTTAACGAATCCACGCCGGTTTATTGAATCATGACAAAATCAAAATCTCACGACGAAAGAATCCTGGTGGTTGACGACGAGCCAATGATGAGCGACTCGTTGCGACGGCATTTGATGAATGAAGGTTACGCCGTTGATACCGCCGCGAATGGCGCCGAAGCAATCGATCTGTTTGACGGCGGCGCCCACCACCTGGTTATTTGCGATCTGCAACTGCCCGACATGGACGGCCTGACCCTGCTGCGTCACATGAAAGATGCCAAGCCGAACACGGAAGTGATCGTGGTTACGGGCTACGGCTCAGTGCAAACGGCAGTCGAAGCGACCAAGGCCGGCGCGTTTTATTTCGTCGAAAAGCCCTTTGACTTTGAAGAGTTATTACCGCTGGCCGAAAAGGCGCTCGAGCGCCGCGAACTGATGGCCGAAACCGAAAGCATGCGACGACAGCTTTCGACTCGCGCGGAATACTTCAACATCATCGGCTCGTCAAAACCGATGCAGACGATTTATGAGACGATCGAATCGGTAGCGAAATCCGACGCCAACGTCTTGATCGTCGGCGAGTCAGGCACCGGCAAAGAGCTGATTGCCAATGCGATTCACTATAATTCCCTGCGCGCCAAGAAACCCTTCATTAAGGTAAATTGCGCGGCGCTGCCCAAAGAACTGATCGAGTCGGAATTGTTCGGCCACGCCAAAGGCGCCTTCACCGGCGCGCACGCAGACAAAGAAGGTTTGGTCCAACACGCGGCCGGCGGGTCGCTCATGCTGGATGAAATCGCCGAGATGCCGGTCGAGCTGCAACCAAAACTGCTGCGCGTTTTGCAGGACCGCACTTGCCGCAAAATCGGATCAGAGAAAAGCTATCCTGTCGACTTTCGCTTGATCACTTCGACCAATCGCATGCCGGCCGATGCTATTCGCGACGGCCTGCTGCGCGACGATCTCTTTTATCGAATCTCAACGATTACGATTCATGTGCCGCCCTTGCGCGAACGCATGGAAGATATTCAGTTACTCACCGACCACTTCCTCAAGTTGTACGCCGACAAATACGACCGGGCCATCGCCGGCGTCTCACAATCAGCCTATCAAAGATTGTTTTCGCATCCCTGGCCCGGCAACGTCCGCGAGCTGCAAAACGTGATCGAGCGGGCGATATTGCTGGCCAAAAGCGAACAGATCGAACCAGTCGATTTGCCCTTTGACAATGGCAGCGCCGGCGCCACGGCTCCGGCTTTGGCGTGGGACGTGCCACCCAACATGACCCTGGAAGATATTGAGAAGTTCGTCATTGAGCGCACTCTGCAACGCACCGGCGGCAACAAGCAAAAGGCTGCCAACCTGCTGGGGATCTATCGGCCGCGTCTGTATAGCAAGATCAAGAAGTACAAGATCGGTCCCGAGTCGATCAGCGCGAACTAAGAAGTAGAATCCAATTTGCCAAAATTCCAAGAGTAGCGAGGAGCCTGACTGTGCCTGCTTATCCTGAAGATCGTCGCCAATCCCCCAGACTGCTTGCCAACCTTCAGGCGCGTCTGGAGTTTAGTGTGCTCTTGCGCGAAGCCGGCGTGGATCAAACCGGCGTGCAGCACCTGCGCGCCTGCGCGGGGCATACGGTGGATATCAGCCAGCACGGACTGGCCGTAATGCTGCACGCGCAGAATATCGACGAGCAATATCTTTTGGGCGGCGAAGGCTCGATGGCCATCGAACTTGATTTGCCCAACGGGTTGTCGATCGAGATCCAGGCGACGCCGGTGCGTTATGAAAAACTGGACGAAGGCTATTTGATCGGCGCGCGCATCAGCGAAATGAGCGAACGCAACCGGAAAATGTTTGAAGAATATCTGCGAGAGATTAGCGAGGAATAATCCGCAGATTACGCAGATTCAAAGACATAGCAAAAAAGGCATTTGAGGAACAACCCGGCAAGCTTTGCTCTTGTGCCTTTTGTGCTTTTTTGTGGCTTTCTTTTCTGTGTAATCTGCGTAATCTGCGGATGATTTAATCAACCTGATAAGTAGCCACGCTCGTCGGCGTTTCGAAGCATCTGACCTTATAAATCTGCACCCGCTCGTCATTGATCTTTGCCGCCAGCCGCTCCAGCACAAATCTCGCGACGTTCTCAGCCGAAGGGTTCTGTTCTTCGACGAACGGTTCTAGTTCGTTCAGGTTCTTGTGATCCAGATAAGTCACCAGCTCGTCCGCGGCCTCTTTCAATTCCACAAAATCGACCAGCAGTCCGATGTTATTGAGCTCGCTGCCGCGGGCATAGATTTCGATTTTGTAATTGTGGCCGTGCAGGTTCTCGCACTTTCCCCGGTAGCCGCGCAGTTGGTGCGCGCTGGAAAAGTTTCGCTCGATCATGACTTCAAATTGTCCGGGCATAGGTAAGTCCAAAGTCTAAGGTCCAATGTCCAAAGTCGCAACCACGGCTTAAGTGGCACGCGCATCTTGCGCGTGATCTCATGACTTTTGAGGCAAAGCCCACGGGCGGGACGCCCGTGCCACAATTCGGAACTTAAGCGATTGTGACCTTGGACTTTGGACTTTGGACCTGGGACTCCTGATCGAATACTCGGCGTAACTCACTAACCTCAGACGTTACCCGGCACCGCGGCAAACTCTTCAGAAACGTCTGTCCATACGCTTTCGTTTTCAGCCGGGGATCCAGGACAGCTAACACACCACGATCGGTCGTGCTGCGAATCAGGCGCCCAAGTCCCTGCTTCAGACTAATCACCGCCTGCGGCACGCTGTATTCGTAAAAGCTCGAGCCGCCATCGTCTTCAATAGAACGTTGGCGCGCCGCGATGATGGGATCGCTGGGCACGGCGAACGGCAATTTGTCGATAATCACGCAGGACAGTTGCTCGCCGCGCACGTCCACGCCTTGCCAGAAACTCGAGGTCGCAAACAGCACCGCATTCGGCGTTGCCCGAAACTTATTCAGCAGCGCGCTCTTGGACGCCGTGCCCTGGAGGAAGCACGGATAATCGATTTGTGAAGCGACGCGTTCAAACAATTCGTTCATGCCGGCAAAGCTGGTCGACAAAACAAAGGCTCGGCCCTCGGTCGCATTGACGATCTTGATGACCTCCGCCGCCGCGGCCGCGCCCCATTGTGGGGAGCGCGGGTCCGGCATCTTCGCCGGCAGGTAAAGCACTGCTTGATTCTCGAAATCGAAGATCGAATCGGCAATCATCTCTTCGCCTTCATCCAACCCCAGGCGTTCGCGAATGAAACGAAAGTTACCGGCACTGGAAAGCGTGGCGGAAGTGAGCACCACGGTCGGAATTTTTTCGAACAACTTGTCCTGCAGCAGACCCGAAACGTCAATCGGCGAAGCGCGCAGGAAAACACCGCGGCCTCTTCGTTCTATCCAGTAGACGAATTGTTTGTCGTCTGCCTTGACAATAAAGTTCAGGTCGAAGCGCATCTGCCGCGTGCGGCGCAGAAGGCTCTCAGCATCGGGCGGCGCCTCGTTCAAAATGTCGAGCGTCGTTTCCAGCCGGTGCAAAACGTTGTCGAGTGCGCGATACGCATCGCTTAGAGGAGCGCCGGCATCCTGCCGGTACGCAGGCATCCCCGCCTGCTCTTCGTCATACTCCACGTCCTCTCTGAGGTTCTGGCTATTGCCTCGCTTCGCCAGCGCAAATCTGCCGTCCAACCCGCGCCCTTCAGGAAACGAGACCCAGAACAAGTCCGCAAAACGGGAAATGCGCGCGCTCACGCGACTTAATTCTTTCACCGCTTCGAGATCATCGAGCTTCAAGTAGCTGACATCCCGCAAAAGATCGTCTACCTGATAGTTTGAAATCTGCGCGCCAAAGTATTCCGAAGCGACGTCTTCAATCTGATGCGCTTCATCCAGAATCACCGCCGCGTAATCCGGCAGCACTGCGCCGTAAGCGCCGTTGCGCAAGGCCAAATCCGCAAAGAACAAATGATGGTTCACCACGATGATGTCGGCGTCGATGGCTCTTTGGCGCATGCGCGTCACAAAACACGGTTCGTAGTCAGGGCATTTCTGGCCCAGGCACGTGTCTGAGCGCGCATCGATGTGACGCCAGAAAGGAAGGTTTTCCGGCAGGTTCGAAAGCTCAGCGCGGTCGCCGGTCTCAGTTCGGGTTACCCAGTGAAACACCTGGTCGAACTGATCGATTTGTTCCAGGCCTTCCAGAATTGGCGAAGTCTCAGCGCGCTTGATGCGATGCAGACAAGCATAGTTGTTGCGGCCCTTCATCAACGCGGCGCGAAACTTAGCCGGCAGGATGTCCTGAAGAAAGGGAATGTCCTTGTCCATCAGTTGTTCCTGCAAATTCTTCGTCCCGGTTGAGATGACCACGCGCGCGCCGCTGCCGCAAGCTGCCGCCACCGCCGGCACCAGATAAGCGAGGGTCTTGCCGGTTCCGGTCCCAGCTTCGACGATCAGATGCCGCTTCTGCTCAAACGCGCGCAGCACAGCCTCAGCCATTTCGATTTGGCCGGGCCGGTGCTCGTATTCAGGATGAGCTTTGGCGATTAAACCGTCAGGACCGAAGATTGATTGCATGAGTGGAAGTATATCCGCAGATTACGCGGATTACACCGCGGGAAAATGGGCACGCTTTTTGGATTGGCTTTTATCGCATAATCTGCGAAATCTGCGGATGGCATTCATGACGAGAAACTCTTTCGCGGATTCTTATTGAGGTACCCCGCGATCGAATCCATAAACACCTTCCCGAAATCGGCGAGCTTGCGTTCTCCGACTCCATTAATGCGCGCGAACTCTGCGGCAGTCGTCGGATAGTACCGGGCCATTTGCCGCAGTGAAACGTCCGAGAAGATGATGTACGCGGGGAGGCCGCGCTCATCGGCGATCTTCTTGCGCAGCCTTCGCAAACGGTCGAACAATGTTTCATCGCAATCGATTCCGCCGACTCCAGCACGCGAACGATATTTCTTTTCGCCCGCAAGCTTCTCAACTTTTGGCGGCGTAATCGGTTTGGCCAAAACGACCGGCTCGCGTTCCTTAAGCGCACGCCGGCCACCATCAGTGACCTGGAGCACGTTGAATTTCTCAGGTAACTGCCGGACGTAACCCAGGCGCACCAACTCGCGGCCAATCAGAATCCATTCGCTGCGGCTGTGCTCTTTGCCGACGCCGTAAGTCGAAACCAGATGGTGGTCCCACTTCAAAACTTTTTCACTCTGCGCGCCGGTGAGGACCTCCGCCACCTGGTTCACACCGAAATCGATCCCACTCTTTTCACGCAGACGATAAACGCAGGATAGAAACTTTTGCGCTTCGACGGTGCCATCGTAAGTCGCACGCGGCGTCAGGCAATTATCGCAGGCCCGGCAATTCGCTTCGCTGAACTGTTCGCCAAAGTATCGGAGCAAGGCGACGCGGCGGCATTCCGCACTCTCGGCCAGTTCAACCATATGTCGCAATTGCTGCCGGGCTATCGTTCTTTCCTGCTCGTTTGAGATTTCATCGATGAACCTCGAATACTTGACGGCATCGCCGGCGCTGAAAAGCAAGAGACATTCGCTCGGCAATCCATCTCGGCCGGCACGGCCCGTCTCCTGATAAAACCCTTCGACGTTCTTCGGCAAGTCGTAATGAACGACAAAGCGCACATTCGGCTTGTTGATGCCCATGCCAAAAGCGATGGTCGCACAAATCACCCGCACTTCGTCTCGGAGAAACAGTTCCTGGTTAGTCGCGCGCGTCCGCGCGTCGAGACCGGCGTGATAGGGCTCGGCCACAATTCCATCAGCCTGCAAGCGAGCGGCGACATTCTCAGTACTGTTACGGCTCTGGCAGTAGACGATTCCGCTCTCGTCCGGCCGCGCACTAACAAATTTCAGCAGCTGTTTGTAGGAACTATTCTTCGGCAAAACGCGATAGGTGAGATTCGGACGATTAAAGCTGGCAACATAACAGCTCGGTTCGCGCAAGCGAAGCTGCTTGAGGATGTCGCTGCGGACGCGCCCCGTGGCGGTCGCGGTTAAGGCCATCACCGGCGTTTGCGGAAAGTGTTCGCGCAGTTGGGCCAGCTGGCGGTATTCCGGACGAAAGTCATGTCCCCACTCGCTGATGCAATGCGCTTCGTCAATGGCAATTTGATTCACGTTCCAGCTTTTCAAATTTGCCAGGAAGCCGGAAAGCATCAACCGCTCAGGCGCGACATAGAGCAGATTGTATTCTCCATGACGCAAACCCATCGTGCGTTTCGCGCCTTCACTCGCGTTTAGCGTTGAATTAAGAAACGTGGCGGCAATCCCGCTGGCCTGGAGCGCATCCACCTGGTCCTTCATCAACGAAATTAAGGGCGATACCACGACGGTCAATCCTGCGCGCGCCAGCGCCGGCAACTGAAAACAGAGCGACTTGCCGCCACCCGTCGGCAACAACGCGAACACGTCGCGGCCCGCTAAAGCGTCGCGGATGATCTCTTCCTGCAAAGGCCGGAACGAATCGAAGCCGAAAGATTGTTTGAGTAAGGGGAGGAGCGGGATTGTTTCAGCGTTCATCGAAGTATATCCGCAGATTACGCAGATTACACCGATTTAAGAGGCAGCCAAAACGAGGCGCTAGCAGCACAAGGGAAATTGCATCGGTGGAAAGGGCATAAAGCATTCAAACGACGCTTCATTGTCCCTTCCGTTTCAGCTTGATCGTAATGTCTACCCAGCCGTCTTCTTCACTCGTACGAAAGTCAGCGTCTTTGTCTTTGTCGACAAATTCGAAGAGGCCTGAGTTGTTCAGGTTATCGATACTCTTTTCATACAACGACGAGTTGTAGACATCGCAATCGTGAATCAACATCATTGATTCGAGGTTGTCAGGGAGTTGTTCGCCGACAAATTTGATTTTGCCCACCTTGAAACACCGGCCCTCGTCAATTTCGATTTTGAGATCTGCGACACCTTCAGACTTGTTGGGGCCTGATTTGAATTCGGGCGTGACCTCGACCGTGTATTGGATGTAGCCGTGCTCGCCGTAGAGTTGCTTCAATTTATCGTACATCCATTCAGATAGTTTTTTGCCATCGGCTATTTCTCCTTTACGAAGAGGACTCATCGCCCTCAGCTTTTCAGGCGAGAACAGAGAGGATCCTTCAATCTTGATCTCGCCGAATCGATAAAGCGCGCCTTCATCGACTGGAATATTAATCTCCAAGGCTCCAGAGCTTTCCTCTAACCGAGGTTCTCCGAATTTAACCTGGAGATATCCTCGACTTCTCACAAAATTGGCTAAAACGTGTGCGCAGTAATCAAACACCTGTGAGTCGTAATAGCCATCCCGGTATTTGGTCATGCACTCTCTGATATTTTGTGCGAGCTCTGCTGCCGAAAAAACGTTATTTCCTTCAAAACGATATTCGGCGATCGGCGTCCGCGATCCTTCATTGACGACGAAAGTCGCCTTGCGGAGATCTGCACTGGTGTCATCGACCCGGCCGGTTACCGTTGGGTGACGAAAACCGCGCGACAGCAGAAACTCTTTGATGTGCTGCGAAGTATTTTCGAGATAGGAAGAGTTTCCAATTAGCTCACCAGCACGATCGGCGTGTTTTTCTTTTAAATATTTCCTGAGCTGTGTCTCGTCAGTACTGATCAGGCCTTCAAAACTCAAGGTGACCGGCTGATCTGCCACGACGCTCTCAGCATTCTCAGGCTTACACTTCTCAGTTTTAATGCGCTGGTCTGTTGCGTTTGCCGCCGCGGTTTCTGCGGTGGCTGGCGCGCGACGTTTCAGCGTGGGTTTTCCGGGAGGCGTTTGCTCATTGCACGGAATGTCAACGCGACTAACAGCCACTGCCTGTGCCTTTATGGTGAACACACAAGCCGGGACAAAAGTGAGAGCGAGAGTAATTGCAAGCAGAATGACGACGCGCTGAGTCATGATCAAAAGCCTCCTGCGCTTATCGGTCTTCTCAACCACTGGGAGCGCGGGCGCCCCGCCCGCAAATCTTAGCGATCAGATTCGATGAATCCACTTGTTTTTTTCGCGCTTCGCGCTCATGGCGGGCGAGGGCGCCCGCGCTCCCAGTAATTGTCGCTAGACGTGAGCGATGGCAAATAATTCTACGCTTCTGCCGCTCCCGTTGCCGGTCGAGACTTCAACCTCTTCGCATACAACGGAAACTTCGCGGTCAATTCAGCAACGCCGCGCTTAACATTGTTTCGCACTTCGTCTGATTCTGGTTCGCGCACAATGGATGCTATCAAGCGCCCAATATCCTGCATCTCTGCTTCCTTCATTCCGCGCGTGGTGACCGCAGGAGTTCCGATACGCAGGCCCGAAGCGACGAACGGCTTGTTCTGATCGAAAGGAATCGTGTTCTTGTTGACGGTGATGTGGGCAGCCTCGAGCGCTTTCTCGGCATCTTTGCCGGTGATACCCTTCCCATCCATCCAGACGTCGACCAGCATTAAGTGATTGTCGGTGCCGCCGGACACAATTCTCAAACCCTGCTCCTGAAGTTCGCTGCAAAGCGCTTTGGCGTTCGCCAGGACCTGTCGCTGATATTCTTTGAAGTCGTCACGCAAAGCTTCACCAAAAGCCACGGCCTTCGCCGCGATGATGTGGACCAGAGGACCACCCTGGACGCCGGGAAACAGGCGCCGGTCGATCTCTTTCGCGTGTTCGGCCTTGCACAAGATCAAGCCGCCGCGCGGGCCGCGCAGGGTCTTGTGCGTCGTGGTCGTGACGTAATCCGCGACCGGTACCGGTGAAGGGTGAAGACCCGCAACCACAGGCCCGGCGATGTGCGCAATGTCGGCAAACATGCGCGCGCCGATGCTCCGGCAAATTTCGCTGATGCGCTTGAAGTCGATGATGCGGGGGTAAGCTGAAGCGCCGCAGACCAAAAGCTTCGGCTTGTGTTCTTCGGCGATGCGCTGCAATTCATCGTAATCAATCGTTTCAGTTTCGCGCGAGACGCCGTAATCGAAAACCTTATAGCTCAAGCCGGAAAAATTCAGCGGGTGCCCGTGAGTCAGGTGTCCGCCGTGCGAAAGGTTCATTCCCAGAATCGTGTCACCGTATTGAATCGCCGCGAGATATACAGACATGTTGGCCTGCGCGCCGCTGTGCGGTTGCACGTTCGCGTGCTCAGCGCCAAATAATTCTTTCGCGCGATCGATCGCCGCCTGTTCGACGACGTCAGTCCATTCGCAACCACCGTAATAACGCTTGCCCGGATAGCCCTCGGCGTACTTGTTGGTGAAAACTGAACCGGCCGCTTCCAGCACGGCTTCACTAACGAAGTTTTCGCTGGCGATTAGTTCCAGGCCGTTTGCCTGGCGCGCGACTTCGTTATCGATGGCGTTGGCGATTAAAGGATCGATTTCTGCGAGCGGAAGATTCAGAAGCTTGTTCATCCAAATTGTCTCCTAGGGTTCAGGCTCCGGTGCATAATATGTTCGGCGACCTGAGAGCACATAATCAGGATGTCCGGACACCTCCAGGGAAACGCTGCGCCGCCGGCCGTCGTGAACCTTGTTGGTAGGATAATAACCGATTACGTAGCGACTGTTGATGTCCGAAAGAATCGTGGCATAAATATCACCGGCTTGATCGGGCTTATTCAGAAAGGCAACCCACCCCCCACTCACGATGGCCGCGTTGGCCGCGGCCGTCTGGGCGCGCACATAGCAGAAGGTAATATCTCGCGCTTGTTCGTCAGAGTATTCAGGCTGAACAGACGCTCTAACCCTGGCGTATTGCTGATCGTTTGGAATTCCGACCAGCTGCTGTCCCGGAATGATCGTGTAAACGGTCGCGTGCGACTTCTCGATCGCTTTGTAGACGTCCTGGAGACTAAATGGCTTGAATTCGGCCTCAATCTCCTTTCGCAGCTTCCCATTCATTTTTTCAAACATTTTCTTCAACTCACGGCTCCCGTTAGCGGGAACCTCGGGGAGGAAATAGTAGCGCGGGTCAGGCGGTTGTAAGAGGCCCACCTCGTCTCCATCGGTCTGAAAAATAGCAATCGGACGAATGTCCTCCTGGCTAAATAATTCTCTGACGGTCGCCATCAAAGCACTCAATTGAAAGCTGCTGCCAAAGTGACGGTCCTTTGCCTTTTTCCGCAGTGACTCGAGTGCCGTCGTCAGCGCTTTCTTGTCTGCGGTGAAATCAGACAGCAGTTTCACGTCATCGGTTACGATGGCCATCCTGTCTTTTGGGCCGAGCTGACCAATCAAAACTTCGGCCGCATCGATACTTTGATCCAGGTAGCTGCGAAGGCTGCCGCTGTAATCAATGACCAGCACGATTGAGCGTGGCACCGTCAAATCGCTCCCCAGCGAAAAGTGACCAATCGTCTGTCGCTCTCCGTTGTCGGTTACAATGAAGTCGTTCTTTGTCAGCCCCGTGATGACGCGACCCTGTCGATCCCTTACCTGCGCGTCAAAAACCACCAGATCCGTTTCCACTCGCACGACGTCCACATCTGCTGAACCGTTCAGCCTGGTCCTCGCGGGATCGGTTTCAATCGAGACTTGCTTGACGGGATCCCATTTCAGCTTTTTCAGGCTGGAGCCGAAGTCTTTCAGCGACGGCTTTTCGGCTGGTGGTGATTGCGCGGCTGTGGACGCGACGACAAACGAAAATATCGCCAGGTAAAGAACGAACCTTAACCGCGTCGTTCGCATGGTTGGAGCGTATTTCCTTACGCCTCAGTCCTGCAAAAAAGTCCTTTGGGCCAGGGACACAAGTCTGAGGTCGCAGACACAATAGCGCTAATCGGTCGCGTGGTGCGCGAATTCTTCATTTTCGATCTCGCGAATCTTGTCGACGCGCCGCGAGTGGCGCCCACTGTCGAACCTGGCGCCAAACCAGGCGCGAACGATTCTGGCCAGTTCATCGTGAGGCGTAAAGCGACCCGCCAGTGATAGCACGTTGGCGTCATTGTGCTCGCGCGCGAGGCGGGCAATCTCTTCACTCCACCCTACCGCCGCGCGCACTCCGGGAACTTTGTTGGCGGCGATCGCCATGCCCGTACCTGAGCCGCAGACGAGCAGTCCCTGTTCGACTTTGCCCTGTGCCACTTCCTCGGCCACCCTGCGCGCGTAATCGGGATAATCAACCGACTCGGTTGAGACTGTGCCGAGATCTTCGAACTCAACTCCCAACTCAATGAGCAGAGGCTTGAGACGTTCTTTTTCCTCAAACCCGGCGTGATCGCTGGCGATTGCAATTTTCATTTTCGTACCATCAATTTTGTGAATTCCGAGCGATGGTACATCACGCGAAACGACGGCCGCAAACTAAAGGACTTAAGCTCGATCGCGGCTTTGCCGCCTGATGTGCGGTAAGGCTCTGCCCTACCGTTCCAGCTCAAAATGAATTTTGCGAGGCTACGCCTCGCTACCAATTGGAGGCGCAGCCTCAAGCTCAATAAATCAACGACTCACGGAAAGGCATAGCCTTTCCGCACATCAGGCGGCAAAGCCGCACCGCGTCCCTCTCCAATAGGCTCGGGTTGCCTTAGGGCATGCCCTAAGCGAGAATGCTTTCCTATGCGCTGGTCACAATATTTCATTCCTACACTTCGCGAAGACCCTTCGGATGCCGAGGTCGTTTCGCACAAACTCTTGCTGCGCGCCGGAATCGTCCGGCAATTGTCCGCCGGAATTTATTCTTACCTGCCTCTGGGTCAACGAATCGCGCTCAAAGTCATGCAAATCCTGCGCGAAGAGATGAATCGGGTCGGCGGCCAGGAGTTTTTCCTGCCGGCGCTGCACCCGGCCGAAGTTTGGCAGGAATCGGGGCGATGGGACGCGATCGGCGACGAGATGTTCCGCTTGAAAGATCGCAAGGGCACGGACTTGTGCCTGGGCATGACGCATGAAGAGGTTTTTACCACGATCGCGCGCAGTGAAATTCGTTCCTACAAGCAATTGCCGCAGGTCTGGTATCAAATTCAAACTAAGTTTCGCGACGAAGCGCGACCCAAATCGGGCCTGATGCGCCTGCGTACGTTTACCATGAAAGATGCGTACACCTTTGACGTGGATCGGGCCGGGCTCGACAAAGCGTTTCTGGATCAGCGCGACGCTTACCAAAGGGTCTTTACTCGTTGCGGCATCGCGTTTTCCATTGTGGAGGCTTCTTCCGGATCGATGGGCGGATCCGAATCGAACGAGTTCATGGCGAAAACCGACGCGGGCGAGGATTTGATCGCGAACTGTTCGAATTGTGATTACGCCGCGAACCTCGAGAAAGCGACTTCACGGCTGCCTGTCGTTGAGGACGAGCCGGGATCGGACGCGCCGGAAGAATTTCCCACGCCGGGTGTGCGCACGATTGAGGATCTGGGGAGGACTCCGTATCTGGTCGCGGCGAATCAGCAAATCAAATCTCTGGTCTATTTCGCAACGATCGATGGCGAAGCGCGCCCGGTGCTCGCCCTGCTTCGCGGCGATCATCAGTTGCATGAGGTGAAGTTCGGCGATGCGTTAGGATCGACGGCTGCACGTCCGGCGCACCCTGAAGAGATTCGCGAATTGCTCGGCGCATCAGCCGGCAGTCTGGGCGGCGTCGGCGCGAAGGAGAGTGCGCGGAAAGCAAATCACGACCTGGTCATCATCGCCGACACCGGTCTCAAAGGCCGCCGCAGTATGACCACCGGCGCCAACAAAGACGACCACCACATTCGCGGCGTTAATGTCGAACGCGACATCAAAGTTGATCGCTGGGCCGATCTGCGCACGGTCAACTCCGGCGAAGCCTGCCCGCGTTGCGACAGCGGCATCCTGGAAGTCTTCAAAGGCATGGAGATTGGTCACATCTTCAAACTCGGCACCAAGTACTCCGAGTCGATGGGCGCCAGGGTCCTGACCGCCGATGGCAAGGAAGTTCCGATCGTCATGGGCAGTTATGGCATCGGCGTCGAGCGCATCATTACCGCGGCCATCGAGCAGAACAACGATGGAGACGGAATCATCTGGCCGAAATCAATTTCGCCATTTGATGTCGTGGTCACGATCACCAACATCAAGGACGAAAGGTTGCGCGACGCCGCCGAGAAACTCTACACAGACTTGCGCCACGCAGGTCTTGAGGTTCTTTTGGATGATCGCGACGAGCGCGCCGGAGTGAAATTCAAAGATGCCGATTTAATTGGAATCCCCTATCGAATTACGTTGGGCAAGAAGATCGCCGACGGTGCTGTCGAGCTTTTCGATCGCCGTGCAAAGCAAAGCGAAGATGTAAAGCTGGACGATGTGGTGCCACACGTGCAGAAACTGGCTCTCGCCGGACTTTAGGTAAGCACCGGTACGCACTCCTCCGGAGTGCCGCTCTCTAACCACGCCGTTAAGTAAACACTCCCCGCCTGTGAGCACGCCAGAGGCGTGCGTACCGGACGCTTTGGTGATCTGGAGAGAATCGCGGGTTATACTAAGCCGTGATGACATCCAAAGGACGACGATTCAAGACGGGCACTCGTGTAGGCTATTTCCTTGTGCTCTTTTTGGCGATCTCGTCTTCAGTTTATGCCCAGGATCAACTCCCTGATCTAGTCCGGCGCATCAAACCCTCTGCGGTAGCCATCGAAACCTTCGACGCGCGCGGCGAGAAACTTACCCGCGGCAGTGGATTCTTCATCGACAAAGATCGCGTCGTCACGAACCGCCACGTTATCGACGGAGCCTATCGCGCCGAAGTCCATTTGAATTCAGGCAACAGTTTTCCTGTGAAAAGCGTTCTCGGCGTCGATGCTGAAGGCGACGTGGCGCTGCTGAAAGTCGAGGCTCCCGCGAACCAGGTGCGGCCGCTCTCGCTTGATCGGACCTCGCCACAAGAGGGTGAAAGCGTCGTCGTCATTGGCAATCCTCTCGGCCTGGAAGGCAGCGTCACCAACGGAATCGTGTCAGCCGTGCGCGATATTCCGGGCTTTGGCCGGATCATCCAAATTACCGCGCCGATTTCTCCCGGTTCCAGCGGCAGTCCGGTCGTCAACATGCGCGGTGAGGTCATCGGTGTGGCCACGCTGCAAATCACCGGCGGGCAAAGCGTGAACTTCGCGATCCCGTCGGAACGAATCGCGCAACTTGATCGTTCCATCCAAACCGATGCTCAACAAATGTCTCTGGGAGAATTGGTGGCCACCACGGGCCGCAACAAGCGCGCGAAAGCTGTCGAATACTTTCGCGCCGGGTTGAGCTTTCTGTCGAAGGACGATTGTCAGAATGCTTTGCCCTATTTTCAAAAGGCCTACGAATCAGACGGCGGTTACGGCGAGGCCTGGGCGCAGGCTGGATTCTGCAATGAAAAGCTGGGCCGCCATGCCGAAGCGGTCGAGGCCTCGAAGAAGGCCGTGAACATCCGGCCGTCAGCCGAGTCGTATTTCAATATTGGCCTCGCGAGTTATTATTTGAAGCAGTATCGCGAATCGGAACAGGCTTACCGGCAGGCAATCAGGCTCGATCCCTACAACGCCGCCGACGCCTATTATGCGCTGGGTCTCACCTATCGAGATTCAGGGCAGTTCGATGAAGAGATTCAAGCTTACAAAAATGCTTTGCGCCTGAAACCGGATTATGCGATCGCCTACGACCGCTTAGGGCAACGCTATCTTCAGCTCAAGAAATATAACGAGGCGATTGAGGCATTCAAGCAGCTCTCGGCTTTGCGGCCCGGGGACGCCAACTCGCAGAACAATCTTGGCGAGGCGTTTGAGGCAATCAACAAGCATGACGAATCAGTCGAAGCGTTTCGGCAGGCGATTCGTTTGAAGCCGGATTTCGGAAAGGCGTACTACAACCTTGGCAAGACCCTTCTGGCGCAGGGAAACCGGGACGGCGCGCTGGAGCAATACGTAATCCTGCAAAATCTCGATCAGGACTGGGCTGAGAAACTCTACAACCTGATTAATCCCTAAACTGTCCGAGAGATAATCCACAGATTACGCAGATTACACGGATGGAAAACATGAAACCACAAATAGGCACAACAAGCACACACGGGAGGTTCGCGGACCTGCTAACAACAGATCGAGTTATTACTTGACATCCTTTTGTGCCTTTTTGTGGCAAAGTCATTTTCTGTGTAATCTGCGTAATCTGTGGATAAAAACTTCCTCGGGACAAGCTAAACTTTTCCGGACACTCATAAACAAAAATCGAGGCCGGATTGCGCTCTCCCCTTCGCAACCCGGCCTCAACTATCGGTCGTCTCGCGACAACCAAACTCAATTCTGTTTTGGGTTTAATCGAGGCCGGATCGCGCTCTCCCCTTCACAACCCGGCCTCAACCCACGGTCGTCCAACGACAACCGAACTCAAAGCTTTTCTCTTAATAGCGAATCAAAATGAGTGCCAAAACTCTTTTCAACTCCCAACCTCCGCGCAGTCTTTGGCAATGACCGTGCCACGAGTGCCGCCGCGACAAGAGTTTTTCTCAAGTGGCCATTTCTTAGGGAGTCGCGCGCAGATCCGGTTGGTTGGCGACGGCGATTCCACCCAACGTGCCGGAACGGTGTACGATATCGTCGCCCTGAAGTCGGAAATGGAGTGAACCACCCCCATGATCTCGCTAAGGTCAGCTTTCAAACTAAACATCGGCTTAATTCTTGTATTGGCGTGGAGCAGCGCCGGGCCCGCACAAACCCCCAAGGTTCCGGTCGAGGTTCCTTTTGAGTTCGAGCACAACCAGATAATTCTCCAGGTGAAGATTGCTGGAAAGGGCCCCTTCAACATGCTGCTGGATACCAACACAGATCCTTCCGCAATCGACGCGGCCACGGCGCGTGAGCTGGGCCTGCTCGTCGGCGCCAAAGGGACGACCGCCACCGGCGGCGGCACTGAAAAGAACACGGTCTATCCAGCCCGGCTGCCGATTGTTGAACTTGGGGCCATAACGGCCAAAGACATCGCCGCCGCTACCATAGATTTGACCAAGCTGGGTGAAAGGATCGGTAAGCCGATTCATGGCGTCCTCGGTTACAGCTTTCTGAAAGATCGCATCGTGCAAATCGATTATCCGAATCAGAAGCTGCGGTTTTTTGCCGAATCGCCATACCCGCGAATTCAGTTCGGACCGAACACGGTCAACATCATCGCCTTCCCTTTTCGTTATGAAGATGGCGAGATGATGATCGACTCAGTTTTCGTGAACAACGAAAAGATGAGGGCAACGCTGGACACCGGGTCAAGCGGGACGTTTTCGCTAACCCCTGAGGCCGTGGCGCAGCTCGGACTCGAGGAGCAGGGCCGCGACGATGAGGATGAGTCGGTCGGCTACAACGGTGCGTTCAAAAGCAAAATCGGAACCCTCAAGGCGGTCCGCATGGGAAAGCTTTCAGTCGATTCTGCGCAGGCGACTTTCTGGCTGCCGGGGACCGGTCACGATCATAAGAAATTCCAGGTGAACATCGGCAACGGCTTCTTCAAAGACTTTATGGTGACCTTCGACCTCAAAAACAAAATGGTAGTGTTTGAGAGAGTGGATTGACTTTGGAGTGCGCCGGCAGAGCGGCGACGGCGCTTTGGATCGGATCGTGTCAGAAGCCCGCGCGTCAGCAAGGGCTACACTGCCCTCCCTTTCGATCGGGCTTCTGACACCTTACGAATCCAGTTTGATAAAACTTTTTACTTGACACGGATCGTATGCTTGCTCTTGAGCATATGACTGATTTTGCTGACCAGCCCAACCAGGAAAAGCGAATTGAAAAGCTGCGCGCTGAGCTGCAAAAACTCGGCGGCGACATCGCTCACGAATCAGATCTACCTGCCGATTTAGAGGAAGAAATTCTCAAGCACATTCTGGAATTCGAGACAGCCGACCAAATTACGCTAAGGCAATGGCTCGAGAACGCCGGCCTCGAAGTTCCAGCTCCCGACGAACTCTCTGATGAACAATTGGGCCCGAAATTGTGGGAGGTAATAAACCGGTTGGCGTCGCTGGGAGCTTATTTGCACAACACAGATCACCTTAGCGACCGCGACTTGTACGTTTATCTTTATCACGACGCGTTAAGCGAACCCACCGTCCTGTTTCCCGAGAACCCAGGATTTGTCTACGGCATTGACTTGCTTGGAAGCGGTAGCGATGAAGACACGGAACTGTACATGAGATATTTCGCCAAAGAAGACTATCGCCAGAGTTTCGCAAAGGACTTTCCGGATTTCCAGATGCCGCCCCGCGAGAATCCTCCGTTCGATCGCGACAAGGACTTACCAAAGTCGCCGTTTGGATAGGCAGAAACCCGACCGTAAGGGAGGGTGCCGGGCGATACAGGAATTACAAGTCAAAGGCAGCACCCCTCCCTTACGGTCGGGTTTCTGCCAGAGTCACGTTGAAATCATTGTGCCGGTTCCCTCGTCGGTGAAGACTTCAGCCAAAAGTGTGTTGCGCGAATTGCCGTCGATGATATGCGCACTTTTGACCCCACGGCTGAGCAGGTTGGTGATACTTTGTAGTTTGGGAATCATCCCTCCGGTAGCCGTTCCGCTTTTAACCAATTCTTCAGCTTCAACCGCGGTCAAACGCGAAAGCTTCGTCTCCGGCTCGCCCGCACGCAGGTAAATCCCATCGACATCAGAAAGCAGCACCAGTTTTTCCGCCTGAAGTTGCACGGCGATTTCGGAAGCGATTGTGTCGGCGTTGATGTTGAAGACTTTCCCTTCAGCGTCGGCCCCCAGTGATGAAATCACCGGCAGATAACCGTGGTCGAGCAGAACAGTGAGCAGGCGCGCATCGATTTGCAGAATGTCGCCGACATGGCCAAAGTCCACACGCGCGCTGGCGCCGGTGGCGCGATCGACAACTTGCCTGGGCGGACGCCGTTCGGCATGAACGATGTTTCCGTCTATGCCCGAAAGACCAACGGCATGAACCCCTCGATGACGCAAGGCGGCGAGGATGTCAGTGTTGATTTTGCCGGCAAAAATCATCTTGGCCATCTCCAGCGTATCGTCGTCGGTCACGCGGCGGCCTTCGATGATTGTCTGTTCGACCCCCAACTTCTTCGCCAATTGAGTTAGTTGTTTGCCGCCGCCATGGACGACGCAGACACGAATGCCGACCTGATGCAGAAGGGCCAACTCTTCCGCCAAAGACATCAGCCGATCGTGATCCTCTGTGACTTTGCCTGAGAACTTTACGACAAACGTCTTGCCCTGGAAGCGCTGAATGTAAGGCAGCGCTTCGCGCAAGAGGTCGAGACGTAGCTGGCTATCGATGAATTCACTCATGGGGATTGACTCATTTGTTCATTGCATCATTGGTTCATTGCATGCCGACTGGAGCGCAAGCGTCCTCGCTTGCATTTCATTGAATCAATGAACCAATGTTTCATTGAACCAATTTCTTAATTATCGCTTTCTGCACGTGCAGCCGGTTCTCGGCTTCGTCGATCACGACTGAAGCCGGTGAATCGATCACTCCATCGGTGACGATCACGTTGCGTCGCACCGGCAGGCAATGCATGAAAATAGCCGAATCGGTTCGCGCCATCTTCGGTTCATCGACGATCCACTTCGCGCGGTGCGGCGCTCGTTCCGCCACGTCCTGCTCGAGCGCACCATAAAAGTTCTTGCTTCCCCAGCTCTTGGCGTAAACGGCTTCAACCCCGTCGAAAGCGCCTTCGACATCGTGGGTTATCTCGACCTTACCTCCGGCCGTCTTGGCATGTTCCGAAATCGACGCCATCAACTCCCCATCAAGGTCGTAGCCTTCGGGATGAGCGATCACGAGATCGTGTCCCATTTGCGCTGCCGCCAGAGCAAAGCTGTTCGGCACGGCCATCGGCAGGGGCTTCGGATGCCATGCCCAGGTCAGCAAAACTTTTTTCCGGCCTTCGCCCAGTTTCTCGCGAATCGTCATCATGTCCGCCATCGCCTGACATGGATGATGCATGGCCGATTCGAGGTTGATGATGGGCACCTCCGAGTAACGGGCAAAAGCATTCAGAATCGGATCGATTCGTTCCGCTTCCCAATCCCGGAGCGGCGCAAAAGTCCGCACCCCAATCGCCACGCAGTAGCGGCCCAAAACCCGCACGAATTCAGCCAGGTGCTCGGTCTTATCGCCGTCCATGATTGCGCCTTCGCGATGCTCCAGCGTCCAGCTGGTGCCGCCCGGCTCGAGCACCACCGCGTTGCCGCCCAACTCATAAATCCCCACCTGCATCGACGCGCGCGTGCGCAAAGAGGGATTGAAAAAGACCAGCGCGATTGAACGACCGGCGAGACGTTTAGATTGATCCTCGCGCCGCTTGAAACCGAGCGCCGCACTTATCAGTCGCTCCAACTGGTCTGCTGAGAACTCGCCTGTCGAAAGAAAATGCATAAGTAAGATTTGCTGCTCAGTCCTCCCCAACTTGAATGACTTTTTTCGTAGCCCAGGCGTTTACAGGGTGTGTCAGAACCGCGAGCGGTAGCGACCGGATCAGCAAGTCTCCTCGGATCAAAAACGAAACCTCGCGGAACGGATTACAGCGAACCGGGACCAGGATGAATTTCGCGGCTCTTCCTGATCCGGTCGCTACCGCTCGCGGTTCTGACACACGCGTAAACGCCCGGGCTAGAGAAAACGATATGATGAAGTTACGTCACCACCCTCACCCGCCCCGATTACTTCTGCGCAAACACTTTCCCCAACGCATCGACAAATAGATCAACCTGGTCCTTTTGCAAACAAAGCGGCGGCAGTAAACGCAGCACCCTGGGATCGCTTGAGGTCCCGGTAATTATTTTCTGCTCGAGCAACGCTTCGTGAATCGGCTTCGCCTTATCGGCAAATTCCAGTCCCAGCAAGAGTCCTCTGCCGTGAACGGCGACGACTTGCTCCACCTCTTTCAAGCGCTCGCGCAGATGCGCTTCCACCGATCGAACGTTGGCGAGCAGACAATCATTCTCGATCGCCTCCAGCGTGGCCGTGACCGCGGCCATTGCCATCATGCCGCCGCCAAAGGTCGTACCTAGATCGTTTTCCTTGATCTGACTTGAAATCTTCTCCGTCACCAGGCAGGCACCCACCGGAATGCCACTACCCAACGCCTTAGCCAGCGTGACAATGTCGGGCACCACACCATCGCCCGCGCCGCTGCCGGCAAAGAACCATTCACCCGTGCGACCGACTCCGGTCTGCACTTCGTCGTAAATCAAAACGATGCCGCGCTCGTCACAGAGTTCACGCAAAGCGCGATAGAACGAAGGCTCGGCCATCTTAATGCCCGCCATCGATTGAATTGGTTCGAGCATGATCGCGGCAATTGATTCATCGGCAAGCGCGCGCACACTTTCGATATCCCCAAATTCAGCCTTCAGGTGGCCGGGTACATTTGGTTTGCCAATCTCACGATACTTGCCGAGGAAGGTCGCGCTGATCGCGTCCGCAGTGCGACCGTGAAAGCCGCCGCCGAAAGTGATCACATTCTCCCGGCCTGTCGCCATCCGCGCCATGCGCATCGCATTCTCGTTTGCTTCGGTGCCGGAGTTGCAGAAGAAAGCTTTTGTTAGCGACTCAGGCGCAATTGAGACCAGCTTTTCCGCAGCGCGCGCTCGCGCTTCCGAGTAAACCAGATTCGAATAGAAGAGCAACTGGTCAGCCTGATTCTTGATCGCGCTCACCACGTGCGGATGGCAATGCCCGGTCCCGGCGACCGCATGACCGCCGTAGAGATCCAGATAGCGTCCGCCGTCGCTGGTAAAAAGCCAGACCCCTTCGCCGCGCTCCGCGACGACCGGCATCTTTTTGTACGTCGCCAGTTGATACTGTTCTTCGATCGCGACGATCTTGTTCATGTCTGATGCAACAATCTTTTTCATGAGAAGACTAATTAGCGTGTTCGTCCGCTGAGGTCACGGAGTCAGTACCGGGAGCGGTAGCGACCGGGTAACAATGCCAGCAATCTCCATCATTGGTGGCTTGACCCGGTCGCTACCGCTCCCGGTACTGACCTCATCCTCGACCCAAGACAGCACCCCGCAAGCTGACAGCTTGCGTCACATTCATCCCGCCCTGGTGCCGTTCGGAACTCTGGCCTCTGGGGTCGCCAGCACCGGAACGACTCCATCGGCATAACCAATGTCGAAGAGCATTCCTTCCGACATCTGACCCATCATCTTCTTCGGCTCGAGGTTGACCACGAACAAGGCTTGTCGACCTTCGATCTCGCGCGGATTCTCTCGCTCCTGCTTCATACCGGAAAGAATGCAACGCTGATGATTCCCAAAATCAACCGTTAACTTTAGAAGCTTCTCGGAACCTTCCATGTCGTCAACCTTCACAATCGTGCCAACGCGAATATCAATTTTGTCGATCTCGCCAAACGAGATGGCAGGCTTGACTGGAGCGGGCTTAAACTCTTCACTCATGGGTTTGTCCCCACCAAAATCAGCCCGGTCTTCTCATCCAATCCAAACATCAAGTTCATGTTTTGCACTGCCTGTCCGGCAGCGCCTTTGACTAGATTGTCGATGGCCGAGAACACGACAAGTTGTCGTCCGCGGGCCGCAAATCCGAGGTCGCAAAAGTTCGTCGTCTTGACCCAATTAATATCCGGTGAGCCTTCGACCAGCCGCACAAAAAACGAGTCGCGGTAAAACTCTGCGAACATTGCTCTGGCCCCGGCCGCGTCTAACTCCTGCTTCAGTTCGCAGTAGATTGAGGCAAAGATGCCACGCGCAACCGGTAGCGAATGCGTCATGAAAATGAGTTCATTGTTCCATTCACCGACGCTCTGCAATGCCTGCTCGATCTCCGGCACGTGCTGGTGAGTGAAAGGCTTGTAGGCATAGAAGGAATTGCTGCGCTGGGGATGATGCGTATTCGCCGCGGCTTTGGCGCCCGATCCGGACGAACCGGTTTTCGCGTCGACGATTACGCGACAGCTCAGCAAGCTGTTGGCGACCAGCGGCGCGAGACCGAGCAACGTGGCGGTCGCAAAGCACCCTGGATTGGCTATGCAGCGCGCCGACTTTATGGCCTCCCGATTTGTTTCCGTCAAGCCGTAGACAAACTGCGACTGCGCATCCATCCTCGTATGTTCACGGCCGTAGTGTTTTGAGAAAGACTCCGGATCGGTCAAACGAAAGTCTCCCGAGAGATCAATCACTTTCACGTTCGCGGGTAGACGCGGCGCGATTTCCATGGCTTGCCCATGGGGCAATGCAAAAAAAGCGCAGTCGAGATCGCCAAGATTCTCGACGTCTTCAGGCGTCTTGATAAAGTTCATCTCAGTCAGACCGAGAAGATTGCGATGAACCTCGCCGACACTCTTCCCGGCGTGTTCATTCGCGGTGACGAAGACGATTTCGACATTCGGATGAAGCAGAAGGATACGCAGCAGTTCCGAACCGCCGTAACCTGAGCCGCCAAAAATTGCTACACGGAGTTTCATTTGGATACAAGTGTCGGTACCGGGAGCGGTAGCGACCGGGTCTGCTTAGGATCACCCCGTCGCTACCGCTCCGGGTACTGACTTCACTTTCCCCTTAACTATCTCGAACAACTTGGTTCCATTCCTGCGAACATTTGCGGCCGGCACATTGAATTCGCGTTCAATGTACTCTTCGCCCATCTTCGAATCAGTTACTGAGCCAGCCACCAGATCAACCTCAATACCCCGCCGGCGAAACAGCTCGATGCCGCCCCAGGCACCGACATAATCCGAGGCGCAAAAAATTAAGGCCGTCATCGCCGCGCGGATTTCTTCATCTTCAAAAACAGACTCGACCGAATAGCCGCCGAGGATTCCGTCCCCTAGCTCAGCCACAATCAAATCCGGTTTACTCTCGTTCAAACGCGCGATGATGGCCTTTGCTACCGGCGCCAAATCGGCCATCTCCACTGTCGAAGGCAGACCGCAATCCAGAAAACTCGCCGTCGCAATAGCCCCGTGATCCGACATGTTCAGCGTGTCGCGCAGGCAGGCAACTCCCGACAATTTCGCGGCGGCGACTTTCCAACCTGCACGCGTGCCCAACTGAATGAGTTCGGTTGCGGCGTAAGTCTTGCCGCTGTTCATGCACGCGCCCGCGATCACGACCATCGGAGCGCTGGTTCCCAGACGCTCGCGCCGGGGCAGCGCCACATCTCCGATATTGATTAACTCTCCCAGGCCACTGGTCGCCAGGCCGATCACTTCAACCTGAATCGCATCATTGAGACTCGAGTGATGGCCGCTGCACTTTCCGATGACCCCGCCGAGGTTCAGCAGATGCAGCGTATCGCCGGCCTTAATAGTTTCCGGCACGTCTCCCACAAAACCCTTGAGCGCGCGTCGCCGGCCCAGCACGCCCACGACCACATCACCCGGGTTCACTTTCGCCAAACGCCCGGTGGGTAACTCGAGCATGTTGTAGGTCGCGTTGTCAGTGAGCACACGCACCACCACCACGTCGCCGGCCCGCGGCGCGCCGTTTTCCGGAGCAACCTTCAGTGAACGCGAAAGCCGGAGCGGCGAGGTTGCCGATCCAATCTTGTCTACTTCGATTGATGTAACGAGGTCGACCATCTAAATTCTCTCGCTGGGTGTAGAGGCGGTACTGTCCGCCTTCGACTCATAACAGGTTGGGCGGGCAGTGGCTCGCCTCTGAACAATCTATTGCCGGCTCTTTCCCAGTCGCAATCGCAGCGCGTTGAGCTTGATAAATCCTTCCGCATCGCGCTGGTTGTAAACCGTGTCGGCTTCAAAGGTGGCAATCCGTTCATCATAGAGTGAATGCGGTGAACGGCGCCCAACCACAATCACATTGCCGCGGAAGAGCTTCAGCCGCACATCGCCCGTCACCGTTTGTTGAGTTTCGTCTATCGCTTTACGCATTAATTCAAATTCCGGCGCGAACCAGAATCCGTAGTAGACATTCTCAGCAAATCTCACTCCGAATGAATCGCGGAAGTGCATCACCTCGCGATCCATCGTGATTGATTCCAGCGCGCGATGCGCGGCCATCAAAATCGTGACACCCGGCGTTTCGTAAACGCCGCGCGACTTCATGCCCACGAAACGGTTCTCGACCAGATCGACCCGGCCGATGCCATGCTCGCCCCCAAGCTCATTCAGCCTTGTTAAGAGCGCGACCGGATCCAGACGCTCGCCATCGATCGAAACTGCTTCACCTTTCTCGAACCCGATTTCGATGTATTCAGCTTCAGGTTTTGCCTGCTCAGGCGAGCGCGTCATCTGAAAAATATTCTCCGGCGGTTCCGCCCAGGGATCTTCCAGAATCCCGCCTTCATACGAAACGTGCATCAGATTGCGGTCCATCGAATAGGGCTTGTCGATCGTGGCCGTAATCGGAATGCCATGAGCTTCGGCATAGGCAATCAGGTCTGTGCGACCGGCGAATTCCCAATCACGCCACGGCGCGATCACTTTGATGTCGGGTTGCAGCGAGTAATATGTCAGCTCGAAGCGGACCTGATCGTTTCCCTTGCCGGTGGCGCCGTGGGCCACTGCGTCCGCGTTTTCCGCCCGGGCGATCTCAATTTGCTTCCTGGCAATCACCGGCCGGGCGAGCGACGTACCCATCAGGTACACGCCTTCATAGATCGCGTTGGCCTTTACCGCGGTCCAGACATAATCGCGGACAAACTCTTCGCGCAGATCTTCAATGTAGAGCTTTGAGGCGCCCGTAGCCTTGGCCTTTTCCTCCAAACCATCCATTTCGGCGCCCTGACCCACATCTGCGCAATAACAAACAACCTCGCACTGGTATTGATCCTTCAGCCAGCGCAGCATCACAGACGTGTCCAGTCCACCCGAGTACGCGAGAACTATTTTGTTAATTTTCTTTTCACTCATTCTGATTCAACTTAACGGATCGATTCGCTCAACAATTGATTCATTGAGTCATTGGATCAATGAATCAATGATTAAATGAGTCAATTGTATGCAAACATTTCCCAGATCCTTTTTGTCGCTGCGCGCTGCGACTTCTGATCACGCACCGCGATAAAAATTGTGTCTTCGCCCGCCAGCGTGCCTACGATTTCGGGAATGGCCGCGTCGTCGATTTCAACTGCAACCGCCGAAGCCCGGCCCGGCAAACATTTTGCGACGACCAGCACCTCGCCCGCCAGATCCAAACTGACCAACCCTCGAGTCGAATCACCATTCGCATGAGGCAAAGCATAACGGCCATGATGCTTGACGATGCCTAACTCTTCCAGGTCACGCGAAACGCTTGATTGAGTCGCGGAGACACCGGCGCGCTCCAACTGGGCCCGCAAAGCCTCCTGGGTGCCGATGGGTTTGGCACGAATCAGGTTCAGGATCTTCTTTTGCCGTTCACGCTTAATCATCCGCCTTCACTTCCCTGGATTCAGACGCCTCGAAATGCAGAATAGTTGCATTTTGTCTGCATACTTGCATAAACTAGCTCAGTTATGCGGCAGCCGTCAAGCTGGGGCTTGAAGCGGGTAGCGTCCTAGTTTGAATGACTTTTCCGTAGCCCAGGCGTTTACGCCTGGGAAATGAAAGGCGATAGTTTTTCAAAGCCCCATTAATGGGGCTTTAATAGCACCCGCTGTTTCTGACCCAGGCGTAAACGCCTGGGCTAGAGAAAACGTTACGATGAGATTCGTACACTACCCTCGTCGTGAGCCACGTTGCCGGCGCCTTTCCTTGCAGGCACAATGCTTAACTTATGAGCGAGCAAACAAAAACACTCTGGGGAGGTCGATTCCAGGGCGAAGCGGATCCAGGCTTCGCTGAATTCAATCGCTCTTTCGGATTTGACCGCAGGCTGTTCGAAGTTGACGTCCGAGCCAGCATCGCGCATTGCGATGGCCTGGCGGGCGCCGGCGTGCTGAACGCCGAAGAGGCAGACCAAATAAAGTCCGCGTTGGCACAGATACTTGATCGGGGACTCTCGGACACGGGGTACCTGGATGACTCAAGCGCCGAGGACGTGCATTCATTTGTCGAGGCACGTCTGGTCGAGATGACCGGCGATACTGGCCGCCGGCTGCACACAGGCCGCAGCCGCAATGACCAGGTGGCCACCGACCTGCGCCTGTGGCTACGGAACGAGATTGATCGATTGAACTCTGGTCTCCGCGACGCGCAAATGGCGCTCCTGGATCTGGCCGCAGCAAATCAGGAAGTCGTTTTGCCGGGCTACACCCATCTGCAACGCGCACAACCGGTGCTGCTGGCTCACTGGTGCCTGGCTTATTTTGAAATGCTGGCACGCGATCGCGATCGCCTCGCGGACGTGCGCGCCCGCTTGAACGTGATGCCCCTCGGATCGGCCGCACTGGCCGGAACTTCTTACCCAATTGATCGCGAAGCAATTGCCGGCGCGCTCGGCTTCGGATCGGTGTCACGCAACAGCATGGATGCGGTCAGTGACCGGGATTTCTGTATTGAGTTTGCCGGGGCGTCGTCGATCATCATGATGCATCTTTCGCGGCTCGCCGAAGACATCATCCTGTATGCGACCACTGAGTTCGGCTTTTTTGAGTTGAGCGATGCGATCGCCACCGGCTCCAGCATCATGCCGCAGAAGAAGAATCCTGATTCGATGGAATTGGTGCGCGGGAAAGCCGGGCGTGTTTTTGGTCATCTGACTTCGCTGCTGGCGACGATGAAGGGTCTGCCGCTCGCCTATAACAAGGACATGCAGGAAGACAAAGAGGCTCTGTTCGATGCCGTAGACACCGTCAGCGCCTCTCTGGCAATCTCCACAACGGTGCTGCGCAACGTTCGCGTCAATGGAGCGCGAGCGCTCGACGCGGCCACTCACGGCTATCTCAACGCCACCGAACTTGCCGATTACCTCGCGCGCAAACGATTGCCGTTTCGCGAAGCGCACGAGACAGTTGGGCGCGCGGTCAGGCACGCAATCGAACGTGGTTGTGAGTTGGAAGAACTATCCTTTGAAGAATTGAAGAGTTTTCACCCGCTGATTGAAACGGATGTATTTGCAGCCCTTTCAGTGAAGAATACGCTGGCGACAAAATCACAAATCGGCGGCACCTCTCCTGAAAGAGTTGCCGCCGAATTGGAATCTGCCCGGGGGGGTTTGTGATCCTCTTGAGCCGCGGACCCTTGGCGCGCTTTATAGCCTACAAGTTGGGCGTCACGCCGAGGTTAAAGAAGAAGAATGAGTAAATGTCGGCCGTCTGCTCCAGTTGCTTGGTCGTGCTGCTGGCGCCGTGCCCTGACTTCGTGTCGATCCGAATGATTACCGGATTATCGCCGACCTGTGCAGCTTGCAAAGCGGCCGCGTACTTAAATGAATGCGCCGGAAAAACTCGATCATCATGATCGGCCGTGGTCACCAGAATCGACGGATAACGGGTGCCGGGCTTGACGTTGTGGATCGGCGAGTATGCATACAAAGCCTTGAACTGTGCTTCGTTTTGCTCGCTGGAACCATAGTCCGAAATCCACGCGGCGCCGATGGTGAACTTGTGGAAACGCAACATGTCCATAACTCCGGCATGTTGGTGCACTGCGCGGAACAGGTCCGGACGCTGATTAGTGACCGCGCCCACCAGCAAGCCGCCATTCGACGCACCTTCAATTCCGAGCCTTGCCGGCGAAGTGTATTTCTCTTTGATCAGATACTCGGCGGCTGCGATGAAGTCATCAAACACGTTCTGCTTCTGCAGCTTCGTTCCTGCTTCATGCCACTTTTCGCCGTACTCGCCGCCGCCGCGCATGTTCGCCGACGCGTAGATGACGCCCTGCTCGAGCAAGGCAACCCGCAGAGCGCTGAAACCCGGTGAATTGTTGACGTTAAATCCGCCATAGCCGTAAAGCAGGGTCGGATTGTTACCATCGAGATTGATGCCCTTCTTGTAGGTCAGGAACATCGGCACCCGCGTGCCGTCTTTGCTGTTGTAGAAGACTTCTTTGGTTTCGTAGGCGGCCGGATTGAAGCCCGGGATTTCCACCGCACGGAAGACTGTCGATTTCTTCGTAGCAATGTCGTATTTGTAGATGGTCGGCGGATAATTGAATGAGTTAAAGCTGTAGAAAAGGAACTTGTCATCCATGCGGCCACCGAAGCCGCCCGCCGCACCCGGACCTGGCAAAGCGATTTCATTTTCGAGCTTGCCGTCGAGACTGTAGACATACGCTCGCGTCGTCACGTCCTTCAGGTAAGTCACAAACAACTTGCCGCCCACCGTATTGCTGACTTCGATTGGTTCAGGCTTTTCCGGAATCACGTCTTTCCACGCAGCGGTCTTCGGATCATAAAGCACGACCTTACCATTCGGCGCGCCATGATTCGTTTCAATCAGGAACTTGTCGCCGAGGTTGTCAATGATGTTGTAATCGTCGTCGCCGATTTCCGCGACAATGGGTGTCCACTCCTTCTGGTTTTTGGAAACGTCGCGGAAGAAAAGTGAATTTCCTTTCTTGCCGATGGTGGAATCGGAGTGGTTCATGATCTCGAACCGCAAATCGTCGGTCGTGCCGACGCCGTTGAACTGCCCGGGATGCTCGTTGTCTTCGTAAATGAGGACGTCTTCCGACTGCGGCGTGCCTATCTTGTGATAATAAACTTTCTGAAACTCGTTCCGCGCTGCCATCTTCTTGCCTTCGGCGGGTACGGGATAACGGTTGTAGTAGAAACCTTCGTCACCTTTCCACGAGGCGCTGGAAAACTTCACCCACTGCAATTCGTCAGCGAGTGTTTTCTTGTTCGCCACGTCCAGCACATGAATCACGTTCCAGTCAGATCCGCCTTCCGAAATACCATAGCCGAGGTATTTTCCGGTGTGTGAGATTGTCAGCGAACCCAGTCGCGAAGTGCCGTCCGCGGAGAATTTGTTGGGATCGAGCAGCAACTCGGGAGCGCCATCCAGACCCTTCTGGATGTACCAAACACTCTGGTTTTGCAGTCCATCATTCTTGGTTGAGAAGAACCATTCGCCGCGCCGCGTAGGCGCACCGTACTTTGGATAGTTGTAGAGCTTCATCAGGCGATCTTTGATCGCAGCGCGATAGGAAATCTGACCGAGGTAGGCATAGGTAACTTTGTTCTGGGCTTCTACCCACGCAGCCACCTCGGGTGAGCGATCGTCTTCCAACCAGCGATATGGATCGGGCACTTTAGTCCCAAAGTAATCGTTCACGGTTTCGACCTTCTTTGTCTCAGGATATTTGATGGGCAAGTTATTGCCGCCACCATCACCATTCTTTTGAGCGTGCACTAAACGTAAGGGCGTCGAAAGCGACGTAGACAAAATCGACAAAGCGGCCAGCGATAGAAACGCGAACCTGATTCTTTTCATTGTGATTGAACCTCCGGAAATCTCGGTGAACTCGGTTGTCGGCGGACATACTTTAGTCGAGCCTGTAGGAAAATGCCAATCTCGGGATGTCTTTCTTTTGTCCAATTAATCCAAACCGACCGTTCCTGTTTACCGGTCCCAGGTGTAAAGTCTAGCCGCTAAATTCAGGGAGAAAATACATATGCAGACCTTTCTGGCAACAGCTCTGCTGGTAGCCCTTTGGCTCCCGGCTGCAGCAATTCGGCTACAACCCAACCAAGCTTCGGCGCCGGCAAACAGGACTGAAATTATCCTGCTCGGCACGGGAACACCTTACCCGGATCCCAACAGTTCGGGCCCGGCAACGGCGGTGGTGGTTGACGGTCGCGTCTTTCTTTTCGATGCCGGGGCCGGAGTCATGCGCAGACTGAATGCCGCAAAGTTACCACTGAGCGGGCCGGAAGCAGTTTTCATAACCCACCTTCACAGCGATCACACGCTCGGGTATGCAGACTTGATCCTGACGTCCTGGATAATGCGCCGCGCGAAACCGTTTCCGGTTTATGGCCCGCGAGGACTACAACGCATGACGAATCACCTGCTCGCAGCTTTCGCAGAAGACATTGAGATCAGAACCAGCGGGCTGGAACATGAAGTGCCGGGCGGCTATCGGGTCAATGTTCAAGAGATCCGGGCCGGCATCGTTTATGAAAAGAATGGCGTCCGCGTTACCGCGATTGCCGTGCAACACGGCACGTGGAAGCAGGCATTTGGATATCGCATCGACACACCCGATCGCTCGATCGTGATCTCTGGCGATGCGCGTCCCAGCGAAGCGCTGATTAAAGCAGCTCAGGGGGTGGATGTTCTAATTCATGAAGTCTACTCGGCGGCCGGATTAATGCCCGAAGATCGTCCCGGAGGTAAAGACTGGCCTCAGTATTGTCGCGAGTTTCACACGTCGGATATCGAGTTGGGCGTTCTGGCGGCGCGCATTCAACCAAAGTTTTTGATTCTCGACCACACTATTCGCTTTGGAGCGAGCGATGAAGAAATGCTGAGCGTTGTTCGCCGCGGTGGGTACACGGGCAGGGCCGTCGTGGGAAAGGACCTCGATCGGTTCTGACGAATTGATGTTCGCGGGAGTGCCTCGGTTATCTAGTCGGGCTTTTGCCGCCAATATGCTGTCCGGGATCGGCTTCAGACGCCGACAATTCGCTCTGGCCCAGATCCGCAAGAGCTACGATTACCAGCAAGACGGTCACACCCAGGGTTGAAAGGATATACAGCAGCGCAGTCTGCTCGAAATAAATCAGGAGAGAAACCAGCAGTAACAATCCGACAGCCCACAGTAAAGTAAATCCGCGTCGCTTCTTAACTTTAGGTTTTATTCTTTGACTCACGTTTCGTTTTCACTTCCATTCACGAAGGCTCGGTCAGAGCGAGCCTCCCGATGTCGATATTTTCAATTTAGAAAAGAATCATCGTCGGCAAATAGCCAGCAGTTGACTTAACCGAATTCATAAAGAAATCGCCCAGACTCTTGGGAGAAAACATGCCGCTTTGCCGAACGTCGACAATGTCATACGGCTTTAAGAGGATGTCCTTCTCCTGGCCCTTCTTGATCGCGTCGTAGTTCACTCTAATGTCTTCCGACCCAATCTTACCTTCTTTGACCCGATAGATGTGCACCTCGTTTGACTTGGCAGTTCGTGTCACCCCGCCGGACATCATTATGGCCCGGCCCATCGTCAACCCATCCTTGAGCGTCATTTCGTGCGGCGCAACAACCGCCCCGGTGATGTAAATCGGCTCTCCTTCAGTAACAATCACGACATCACCCGGTCGGATAAAAGGATCTTCCTGGCCGGTCTTGACGTCGGCGATCTGATAAACCCCAAGCTGTCCGATGTCCGGACTGGTTTGTGGCGCCTTCTCCGGCTCGGCGCACATCTCGGGCTCCGTATGCATGACTTGAATGGTGCCACTGGCATTCTGGGTGATGCCTCCGGAGGTAGCCAGCAATTCGTGCAGACGCACGCGTCGTCTCATGTCGACACGCTGCGGCGTGCGCACCGCGCCAAAGATGACGGCGGGCTGGCGGCTTCTCCGTTCGGTAATGCGGACACTCACGCGCGGCTTGAGCAGATACTTTGAGTAAGCTTCAGTGATACTCGCCTGAATTTCCTTTTCGTTGCGACACTTTGCCCGAATCGGCGCTTCAATAAAAGGGAGGGACGAGATGTTGCCGTCAGCGTCAACTTCCACAGTGGAATTCAGATCGCCGTTACCAAAGACGCGAACATCCAGGATGTCTCCCGGACCGAGCAGGTAGCGCCCACCCCCCTGATCATCAATCGCCGAGGCCGGAACATTTCTTGGAGTCTCCGTTGGATTTTGCGCCAGCACCGTGAACACAGCGCCAAGAACGAAAACCAGACACAAAATGACTAGCGTTTTCTTTTTCATTTCCAAAACCTTAAGGCTGATAAACACTCACTGAGCATGAGAAACGACGTCGTGACTGCTCATCAACGGGCAAAATTCCACCAACCAGCAAGCCTATCTTTTGCTTCGTCTTGGCACCGTTCCGGGGAGTGCAAATCTGGTAAATAACCAGTTGCAATGATCGCACAAAAGATTGTGTATGCCAAACATTCGGAAGAGCCAGGGAATACGCTTGTATCCCTCACGAATTCGCTTACTTCCACACCGGGGGCATCGTACTTTCAGCATGTTCCCAACTCACCTGGCGCTCGGATATCTGGCGATGGTCACCGGCGCCTGCCTTTCTTATTTTGATTGTCAGGGTTCGGGTGAATTACATCACCACTATCAAGGCGTACTCTCAAGAGTTCTATTTCTCGGGTGATTCTGTCCGCCGCAGCTTCGCCGGCCGAATCCGCGCGGTCGCGAGTCAAGTAATAAAGCGCATCCCGATAACAATCGATCGCTCGCTGATAATAACCCTTGAAAGCCGCCCGTTCTGCTAACTCAACCCAATGGGCAACTCTGCTCGAAATAATGAATTCGCGGACGGCCCGAGCCGAGACGTTCAATTGCTCCTCGTCCGGATAAACCTTCAACGCTGAATCGATACACTCCAAAGCGCGGTTCGCTGTTTCCACCTTTTCGAAAAGCCTGGTCCTTTGCTGGGCTTCGTGCGTCAGGGACCGTGCTGAACCTCTGGCCCAGGTAAGCAGATGATGTTTCTGCAACTCGCGAACCCGTTCGACTCCTGCCCGCAGCGCGATTCTGCCATCCGGCTGAAGCGCCGGGGTCTGCAAAGCCCTCTCCGCACCTGCCAGGTATTCCGAACATAACTCGTAGACGCGACGATGACCTTCGTGGGATTCCTTTGCGTCGGCATCGAGCGATTGTCGTTGCAAAGATCGTAACGCCGCGGCATGCATACTTCGGGACCGCATTACATCTTCGTAACTTCGCCTTCCCGACTCAGCCTGGCTATGCCATTCAACGGGTTCGTGGACACGATGCTGGCGACTCACCTTTCTGGCCACCAACAATCGCGCAAAAGCCGCCACCAGCATCACCACGCTGGCGGCCAGTCCCGCCGGCACCCAGGGCGACTCTTCGCCCTGCAACATCCACCAGAGGACAAAGAACAAGGCTGCGGCAGTGGCCGCCGCTGCCGTCATATAACCTGATACCGAGGAACCTCTCACCGGCCGATTGCGATGCGAAACCGAACCGTCCCGCGACCGCTGAGGTCGCGGCGCGAAAGAGTGCATTCCGGAATCATGAGCTTCGAAAGGCAAAGCTTGAGCAACAGACGTCTATCGGGGAAACCTAATTTTGAAAATGGTGCGGTTAAGCGTAACTCAGATGGCCCTATGAAACTCAGAAGTATAGCCACTTACGACCGTCATATGTCAATATGAGCGAGTACTAATTGCCGCAATGAAATCAGATATCTTCATCCGCAAGAAAAGGGAGTAAGAGAACGAAGATGACAAACAAGCCGGGCCAGGTTGTGGCCATGATAACGGGAGCAACATCGGGTATCGGCCGAGCCGTGGCGAAGCGTTTCGCCGCGGCCGCTGCTCATGTAGTCATCATTGGACGCGATCAATCGGCCCTGGAAAGAGTCGAACAGGAAATCGAAAGCGCCGGCGGCACCTCGTTAAGTCTGTCAGTTGACGTAACGATCGATGACGACCTCCGTGACGCTTTTGAAAATGCCATCGGCGAGACCAGTCGTCTCGATGTCCTAATCAATGCCGCTGGCCACATTTCATCCGGCACAATTGAAAACACAACACCGTCGGCCTGGGATTCAATGATGAATGTCAATTTGCGGTCCGTCTTCTCGTTGATGCAATTGGCTACCCCGCACCTGATTCAAACGAAAGGAAACATCGTAAACATTTCGAGTGTTACAGGACTGCGCTCGTTTCCGGGAGTACTTGCCTACTGCGTTTCCAAAGCTGGAGTCGATCAGTTAACACGCTGTGCTGCGCTCGAGCTTGCGCCCAAAGGGGTCCGCGTGAATGCAGTGAATCCCGGCGTGGTGGTCACGGAAATTCACAAGCGCGGCGGGATGAACGAGGAAAACTACGAGAAATTCCTGGAGCATTCGAAAACAACTCACCCCTTGGGACGGGTCGGGAATGCCGATGAAATTGCTGAACTGGTTTTCTACCTGGCTTCCGAGAAAGCCTCCTGGATTACCGGCGCCACTTACCAAATTGATGGCGGCCGGGCGTTGACCTGCGCTCGCTAGGCCTAAACTGAAGTCGCTAACCTACCTCGCCGGGTTGCACTTCGGCAGACACTTCAGTTGTAGCAAGCTCGCCCCCCTCCAGCGATGAATCATCTTCAGTTTGCGCCGGCGTTGGTTTCTTCAGTTGACGCGGCTTCGAAAACAAGTGGTGCCGTCGCTTGCGCACCGCCGAACGTGTGCCCAAAAGATCGCGATGCCGGCTATTGATCAAGGCTATCAGGCTCTGGTGATGCCTAAAGCCCAGGAGACGCGCCGCTTTCGTAACCGAACCGCCGGCATCTCTGAGCGCCCGCTCAATGAAAGTCTTTTCAATTTTCAAGACTTCCCTTTTGAACGAGAAACCTTGCCACGAAATCTCGTCTACTTGTGGCTCGATCGGTTCCGGCACGACCAGAATGTCGAGCAGTTTGAGCGCGCAACGAATCAAGCGCTTCGTGGTAGTCGGGTCTTCAGAGTTTTGCAACAGTGAAACGGCCGCCTCGTAGTCAGAGGCCAGGTCTTTGGATGGCGTTTGCGATGCAAGTTCCTCGATGACACTTAACTTTGCGCGACCGGCGCCTTCCAGATCGCCGGCGGTTTCCGCCACTTGCATCGCTCGATCCAATAATTCGCGTGACCGCGCATGTCGACCCAAACGCGCCAAAACCACGCCATAGGTGGTCAATGCTTCGGCTAAAGCGGCTTGCTCGCCGCCGCGCTCCAGGGTTCTGATTGCTTGCCTAATAATGCGTTCGGCGTCGACTGCGCGACTCTCGCCGAGCAATGTGCGAGCACGAGTATCGTCAACCTGTGAGGCCATGCCGACGTCTTTGAGATCGATAAACAGGTGACGTGCTCGATCCAGGTGTTTATGCGCGTCTTTGAATCTTCCAATCGTGAAATATAGGTACCCGAGATTGTTTTCGACATTGGCGAGATAACGAGTATTTCCGGCCTGTTCGAAATGGAAACTTGCCGCCGCGTACTCAATCAGTGCGCGGTCAAGATAATCTTCACGATTTTCAGGCGCCGCCAATCGACGAAACACCAGGCCATATTCAGCGTGAAACGCCCCTTTAAGCCCATGATCGTCACTATTCTCAACCAGTGGCTCGGCCTCGTCGTAAAAGTGCATGGCGTTCTGAAGCCGCCGAGTCCGTTCTTCGATAATACCCGCCCGGATCAACAGGATAGCTTTCAGATCAGAATCTTCATCACCCAGGCGGTTTAGTGCATTGGCCAGGTTGATTCGTGCCTCGTCAAATGCGCCCTCTCGCCAATAGCAGAGTGCCAGATCGCCACGGGCCTCAGCAGCCTTGGCGTTCTGGCCGGCCTGCTCAAAAATCTCAACGCTTTGGGTGAGCAGATTCTTCCCTCTTTCCTGGATGTCAGAAGTCTGGGAAATGCTCCCCAACCAACCGGCCAGCGCACCCGCGCGATGAATTACATCAGCTCCTGTTAATTCGTCCAAATCGTCGATAACCGGGGCCTGATTGAGGTCCGGCCAAAACTCACTTAGCGCCTCATAAGCCAACTCATATTCGGCGGACTTTTCCAGTTTCCTTGCCAATTGGCAGCAGATTTGGGCGCGCTCCTCTCGGGTCGCACCTTGATTCTCTGTTCGTAGTTTGATTAATTCGGCCGTTAACTTCATGTGAGGCCTACCTTTCTTTGTCGGTGATAAAAACCTTGCGTCAATTGTTCGGCACTGGTATTAAGTGCGGCGCGCAAGTAATAAAAGATGAAACACGATGGCATGAAGCACAACTTCATGTTGCCCGTCTGGAATTTCACAACGCAACTTCCGATCAAGGAGAAACCCATGAACGACCTAAGAAGGTTCGGTCTCGCTATTAGTCTGGCACTTATTCTCGCAGGTACCGCGATCGCGGGCGAAACAAATGGTCCGCCCTGCGCGCACCCAGGTGAAACAAACGGACCACCGTGCCCCTCGAGCCAATTCATAACTGACGAAACTAGTGAAACAAGCTTGAGCGTCTCAGGCGAGGTGGAGGCGGTTGTCGTTGAGGCCACTTTGTATGCGTTAGAAAGCCTGCTTACCCTCTTTTAGTCGTAAGCCCTAAGTATTAAACGTCGCAACAATTGCCAAAAACTTCTGTTGGCGATCAGGCATTAGTGTATCGAAAGATGGTTAAAACGAGGCAAAGTTTTTCGAAAGCCTGCGTAGAATAAACCCAACACCTATAGATTGCAACAACTTTTCAGCCCGGCACGAGTGTCTGCGGCAAGCGCCATTTGCAATCAGTACAACGATTTATCGAAACTATTTTTTTGAAAGGGCTAGCTCCTTTGAGCCTTTTCTGGATATACTCGACAGCATTCCGGTTACGTCGATTTGCTTATGAATAACGCCTTCGCCCCCAGTCCGCCCGCATATCCGCTGCGGCCGCCGCTCAAAGCTTCCGGCCATCAAAGTGCGCTGAAAATAATTTTCGGAATCTTCGCCCTGATGGTGGCCGCTCTGCTCGGCTTAATAGTGTTGCTTTTGATCGGATCAGAGACAGGCCTGGTGGCCATGATTATAGGTTTGATTTGCGCTTCTCTTCCGGTCCCGATCTACATCATGCTCTTGTTGTGGATCGATCGATATGAATCCGAGCCTCTATGGATGCTGGCCACCGCCTTTCTTTGGGGAGCCCTGGTCGCGGTCTTCATTGCCATAATACTGAATACAATAAATGGCGAAATCGTGGCCGCCGCCACCAATAACAAGGAGATTGGGCGCAACTTTGGCGCCGTAATTTCCGCCCCAATTGTTGAAGAAAGTGCCAAAGCCCTAATTCTTCTAGTTCTTTTTCTTTGGAAGAAGGATGAGTTTGACGGCATCATCGATGGGATCGTATATGCCGGAATGGTCGGTCTGGGGTTCGCCATGACTGAGAACATTCTCTATTATGGCCGAGCTGTTCAGGAGGGGGTAGGCGCGCTGACCGTTATTTTTGTTCTCCGCGGGATGGCGGCACCTTTTTCTCATCCTTTGTTCACCAGCATGACGGGAATTGGTCTGGGATGGTCCAGGCAATCAAACAATGGTTTCGTAAAACTGGTGATGCCTGTGCTGGGGTTCATGCTGGCGGTGCTGCTGCATGCAACCTGGAACGGGACGGCGACCTACGGCGGCGCAGCGGGTTTCTTCGCGGGTTATTTCATCATCATGGGACCGGCTTTCATAATCACGTTGATGGTGATTTTCTTTTCCCTGCGGCGCGAGGGCCGCATTGTCCGCGAGTTTCTTTATTCTGATTACCAAAAAGGCTTTTTTGATGCGATCGAATATGAGAAGCTGTGCAGCGTCCGCGGCCGCATGGGGTTATCGTGGGGGGCCATGACTGCGAACGGCTTTTCCGGATGGCGCAGCCGGATGCGTTGTAATCAGATTGCCAGTGAACTTGCATTCCACCGCAGCAGAGTTGCCAGAGGGTTTGGTCGCGATCCCCGGCTGGCCGAGGAACGCGAGGAGGCATATCTCCAGGCGCTTAATGAATTACGTCAAAAACTCAACCCGTTGGTCGCAGGTGGCGCCCGGCAACGATGAAAATGTTCGCGGCCTGACTGCTGATCACTTATACTTGGGCGCTGATTAGAGCCTGATCTTAACTTCACTCGACACTTGCGTATTCAACTCTTACCAAGCTCATTCAACGCCGGCGGCAGCGCTAACGCCGCGCAGCGCCTGACCTGCTTTCTGATCGACGAGCGCGTAACGGTGGATGCCGGCAGCCTCGGTATCGCCTTAACTGACCAGCAACGTCGAACGGTTCGCGATGTAATTGTCACGCACCCTCATATGGATCACATCGCCAGTCTGCCGATATTCGTCGACGATCTTTTTGGAGAGCTGGAAAAACCGATCCGTATCTATGCCACGCAAGAAGTAATCGATCTGTTGAAACTGGATGTTTTTAACGACGTCGTCTATCCGAGGTTTGACGAGCTAAAAAACCAAAATGGCAGTGTCATGGAGTATGTTCCGTTTGAGATACTCAAGCCTTTCGAAGTCGCCCATCTTACCGTGACAGCTGTGCCCGTCAATCACATCGTGCCGACGGTGGGACTACTGATCTCAGATGGAAGGGCTACGGTGGCTTTCAGCTCGGACACGGCTGAGACCGAAGAGTTCTGGAAATTAGTAAATCAGTCCGATCGGCTGGACGCATTGTTTATTGAGGCTTCGTTTCCCAACTCAATGCGCAAACTGGCCGAAGTCTCCAAGCACCTGACACCTGAGATGCTGCAAAGCGAACTCGGAAAGCTCTCTCATAACGGCATGGATATCCTGGCGGTCCATCTTAAGCCGGCTTATCGCGAGTCAGTGGCCCAGGAACTGGGAGCAACAGGAATCAAGAAGCTGACCGTAATGGAAACGGGAACGGTCTACGAATGGTAGCCGAAAATCCTCCTACCTGATTCGCTCGAATTCTTTTTCGGCGTGCTCACCCGAAACGCCGTCGAGCAGCACCCTGCCGCTGGGAAGTAAATTCGCCACCTGGAAAGTTCGCTCAGAGCCATCGCGCCCAGGCATTAACTCAGCTCGAAAAGTAACCCTCATTCCGGGCCTCGCCCATCTGTCGCGGGAAGAGTCTCGCTCACCGAGTCCATCGCGTTTCGAACTGCTGCCTTTGTTCATGATCACCGCTCCAATCGCCCCGAGGCCGGCCGCAGCCAACGCCAATCCGCCCAACAGTCGCCTGGTACTTTTCTTCATAGGCATCCAATCTCGGAAGCATTTTGAGATTAAACTAACTCCAACGTGTCCCGGGCCACGAGCAATGCGCGTTCCATAAAGTCAGAAGGCGCGTCAGCGAGCTCAGTTGGCCGCGCCGATCGCGCCTTCAATCGATTAGATGCAAAACCTGTGGCTACTGACAGAGTGGATCCAGACGAACATTTATCGTCGGCAGGCCGCTCACGGCCCGGTCTGCGTTTATTTGCGTATACTGGGACCATTCCGCAGGTACATTAGCTTCGGCGAAGACTGCTTCGACGGGACACTCAGGCACGCAGGCATCGCAATCGATACAAGTTTCCGGATGAATCACCAGCATGTCATCGTCGAGATGAAACGCTTCAACAGGACAAGGTAAAGCGCAATCTGTGTAACGACAGTTAACGCAAGGCTCGGCGACGACATAGGTCACGGCAAAAACCCTCCAGGAGTGATCGAATCATTGCGGCGGATAATTTAGCACAGAACTTAGTCGCTATCGCAAGTCACTCTGCGAAACTATGATCTGGCACTCTCACAATTCCACTTCAGCGTTCGACTCTGCGGCAGTGAATTCGTAGAACCACAGATCCGCTATTTTGGCTTCGAGAGTCTTCCCACCACCTGAAGTCAGCATTGAAACGCTGCTCTTAATCATTTCAGGGATTCGTTTGTTTAGCGGTACCGACCACTGCCCGGTACGGATGAAGCTCAAAACGAAGAGGACGAAAAACGAAGGAGCGGGGTATCACCTTCAAATTCATAGAACCGCAGATCAGACGAGGTCAGTAGCTTAGTCAACAAGATAATCTGTCCGGTATGCATCGAAAAATGTTCGACGACGTGAAGGATTGCTTCGAGCGCGGTCACCTCAAGGCCCTGAATCGTTTTCTTTTCAACCAGACTGTCCATATCGAATTTGGCGAGCGTGGCATCAACCTCTCTGATTGTTTGTCGCAGACCGTTCAGCAAATCGGCGCGAGGAATGGTCTCGCGCTGCGCGAATTCGGAATCGCGATCGCGAGCATCCGTGTCCCCGCCCAGCCCACAGACAATCCACTGCCGAGCATTGCCACTTAGGTGCAGGAGTAGGTTCCCGATGCTGTTTGACTCAGCATTAGACCGCCACCAAACCTGTTCGTCGCTGAGCAACGCCACACAGCGTTCAATTTTGGGCAGAAAGTCCTCAACCAGATGATAGCGGGATCGCGCAATGAATTCTCTACCGGTTTCGTTCATGGTCAGGCTGACCTCCTCAGGTCCCGGTAGAGCTACAACTCCTGGACTGCCGGATCAATACTCCTCTTCCAGCTCTAATTTCTCCGGGCGCTGTTTGTGTTTGGCTTTCCGTCCGGCAGGACGAGCTTTTGGATCCGGTTTGGCCTCTGCCAGCGGATGACCAGGAGGCGCAAGCGGACGCCGAATAGAACCTATGATCGATTGCCTCCGCTTACGGGGTTTAGACCGTGACGATTTCATCATCGCGTTTTGGGCGGGGACCAGTTGGGATGCTATCCCTACGAGCCTTGAGTGTCAAATTGTTTCTCAACCGCAAAGACGGCAATCCCACCGCGCAAGGACATCGCGCCGCTGATTACCGGAGTGTGAATACACTACCGCCCAAACTCGACTAGCTGATTTGTTTGGCTAAGGGAGAGCCGGTGCTAGGCTTCGTTGGGCTGTTGACCGCGAGAGCGCATGAGATTTTCAACAGCCTTCGCCGTCTCGGCGCGCTGTCGTTGTTGAAATTCACTGACCCAGTTAGTGACGGTATTCACCATGTCGTGCGCCGTTTTGCGGACAACCTTGGGCTTGCTTTTCTTCCGGTCAACGCGCTCAGCGCGTTTGACGATTTTTATTTTCTTCTCTGACATAACCTATATATGGAGACTGCTCGTAATCAGGATAAACGAATTAACTGCTGGAAAGTTCCGACCTGATTTTGGCCTATTCTCCGGGAAAGTAAGCTTTAGACGCTGCAATGGGGGGTTTGGTTGCAGAGAGTTGCTTGTTAAGTTTTTGTTAAGTTTGGGAGCTAATCTTCCGCATCCTTGATGCGCATATCAATCTTCCAAAGTTTTCTTTGAGCAATATAAGCCAGAATCGACAAAGCCACAACCCCGCCGAAAGCAATCCACGGCAAAGAGCCCTTCAAGCCGCGCGTCCCAAACTTCATCAGGCAGATGTTGATTACGATCAGGGCAATCCTCAACTCTGTCGGCCCAAAGCGTGAAAAGCTGACCTTGAATTCATCGGTTGCCGCCAGCATCAGAAACGTATGGAACATGAAAGCGCTGAAGACACACAACACCAGCATCATGTTGAAAGTCGATTTCTGGGGAATCAGGAATGAATAGCCTATGAGGATCGAACACAGGAATCCATAGTCGAACAAGTGGTCCATGTAAAAGCCCCATTTGCGCAGGCCTGTGTCGCGGTACTTGCCGAGCTTTCCGTCAAAATGATCCGTAAAGTAATGGAGCACGATCATCAGGTTGACCATCCATAACCACCTGATGTTGCTCGCCGAAAAATATCCAAAAACAACAATCAGCACCGACCAGACCGGCGTCAAAAGCGTCAGGTGATACGTTTCGACCCACCTCGGCATCCGCGGCAGAACCCAGGCTGCGAGCCGTCGTTCCAGCGGAACCAGGAATCCGCTGTTCAACTTACCGGCTCCCGCAAAAGGCTGCTTGCCGTAGACTCTGGCAGCCCAATCCGGCGCCTCCGGCTTGGACAGCAGCGCGGCGTCAATTTCTCTCTGCATCTTATTCACCTCGGAGAATAGTTCACTCTCAAATCTGCGTAGCCATTGGTTGCGGGCAATTATTGAGCCACGCACCCAGTGGCACAGACTTCAGTCTGTCGCTTGCTTTCGTCTTTCGTGAAGGCTCCGAGGTGCCGGAATAACCTGACAGTTGGCTGACCAGTCGTGATTGGCTTTTGCAGTCACAGACTGAAGTTCTGTGTCACTTCAAATAAACACGACCGACTGGGACATGGGAATTTCAAAGCGTTTGCGGCAGCGAGGGCAAGCGACCATGTCGTCAATGCGCACCATGTAATCGCGTGATTTAGCAAAGCGGGCGCGGTCCATTTCATTGGCGCCGCGCGGAGGTGATTGTTTCCTGGTGCGTCTGAGCCAACGAACGTCGTAATCCCCACGCTCGCGGCAGTGCGGACAGACAAACGAAGCCTTCTTCGCTTCCTGTTTCTCGTTAAAAAAGTCTCTCTCGTCCATGTTCATTTTCGCGCCGGCCTTCCCGCCGGCGATTCGCGAGCCTCCCGCCCGCTGTGACTAGTTCTGCGAGTCTTCCAAATCTCTTTTGGTCGTGCCGGCCCACGCGGTCATCGCCCTGGGTTGCAACAACCTTTCGATGGCCTCAACCAAGCGACGCGCCTCAACCGGTTTGGGCTCGCAGGCGTCCACGCCTTGCGCCAAAGCCATTGTTGCCTGGCCCGTACCCCACTCGGCCACTGTCATTACCCGCAGTTGGCCAAGGCTGCCATTCGACCGAATGCGCTTGATCAAACCTGCTCCAGTGATGGCGCTATCAAGATTAACCAACACCAGATCGAACGTGGCGTCCAGGATTTGCCGGTAACCGTCGTTCGCATCTTCCGTGAGCCTGACCTCGAATCCCTTCTCGTCCAGCGCCCGCCACAAAGACTCAGTGGTCCGGTCGTCGCTGATGATCAGAATTCGTTGCTTCATCGGGGGACTTACTCTGGTTTTGAGTCGCATTGCATTTAAGCATTGCAGCTCAACCGCCTCGGGTTGCCAACGGCGAGCAAGCGAGGACGCTTGCACTCCAGTCGACTGTTTTAATGCTCACAAAGATCGCGCAAATACTGGAAGCTGTAAATGCCTGTCTCGTGGTTGTCGCTCCAGCGGAAATTCAGAGCATATCGACCCACGATACTCAGGTCATTGATCTCGACCTCATCAGAAATCGATTCCGGCTGCAACGTTCGCTGGCCGGTCCATTCATTCACGCATTGGGCGCACGGACACGCGCGCCGAAGATTAGCCGATTGATAATCGCAAACGCGCCCGTCGGCCCAGGTGATTCGCAGCAAGGAATTACTCTCCTGCGAGATCTCACTAGGCTCGATCGCCTGACGTCGTTGGGCAATTTCAACCATCGCCGTTTAGCCGCTTGATTTCTTCTGCCACGGTTGCGGCTTTCACCTGAAAATGTGAAGCGCTAAAAACCACCTCGCCATTCCGCAGAATAAGCAGCTGGGGGGTTTCGTGCGGTACGCCGGTGCGCCTGGTGATCTCGTTCGACACGTCGCGCGCGTCCTGCACTGTAATCAAGCCCACCAGACCCTCGAATGAGGACATTTCGCCGTAGGCCCGGCTGCTGACGCCACAGGTATTGCTGTGTTTCAAAATCACCACCGCTCCACCGTTCGCCTCAGCCACAAAACGATCAAGCGCTGTATTGTCTTCTATTGAAATAAAGTTAGCCATTATCCTCAAACCGATCTGCCGAGCCAGACCATCTTAGCCGACTGGCTCACCTTCTACCAATGGCCCAACCCGTCATCGACAGTAGTGCACGTGGCACAGGCGTCCCGCCCGTGTGTCACGAGCAGGACGCGCGTGCCACGTTCACACGGCAGCGCTTACGGGCCGGGCTGTACTAATACAGTTTGGAATAAATGTCCGACAAACTTCAGTTTGTCGCCGAAGCTTCGACAAGCTAAAGAGCCTCTTGCAAAAGTCAGTGTTGAAATAGAAAGAAAAAGACATGGGTGTGAACCTGAAGTCTGTAGAATGAAGTTGCGAAACAAACATCACAGACAGAAAGGACACAGACCATGTCTTTGGACGGAACGCTATCACAGTTCTGGTTAACGGTACAG